>Scrappy_p2__coassemble_913_pt1 | contig 21468 bp, 20 predicted proteins | sample Scrappy_p2__metabat2_high_PE_016 | metagenome-assembled genome bin Scrappy_p2 | reverse complement strand
ATATCACATGGAAAGATTTAGATATGGATCGTATCTTTGCATATGCGAATCATGCTAAATCTTCTCCGGGAGAGGAATATTTGTACTATTTGCTCAGAACTCCGGTTTCTGATCAAACGGTCTTAGATGAAAGAGAACGTTTGATACGTTTTTTTCAAACACATGAAAAAGAAAGACTGGAATTGGAACTGTGTTTTGCAGAAATCGGCAGAACAAGGAAATTTGCGATCAGTGATTATGTAGATCTTCTCGTCACGTTGAAAAAAGAAAAGAATGGGATTCATTATTTAGCGCTTGGAACGATTCCACTCGGTCTTTTATTGATGACGGTATTACCACAGGGAGTAGGATTTCTACTTATGATCGGGTTATTTGTGTTTGATATCTCCCAATATTATAAGAGAAAGGGAGAGATAGACCCGTATTTGACAACATTTAGTCATATTATGAAAATGTTGAACGCAAGCAAAGAGTTGGCAGAACTTCAAATTGCGGAGGTACAAGAGTATATAGATAGGATAGAACATGCGCGAAATCAGTTTCGGAAGTTTGAAAGGGGTTCTACAATTCTGATGGCGAGAAATGGAGCAACAGGAAGCTTGGAAGACGCTGTTCTTGATTTTGTCAGGATGTTTACGCATATTGACTTATTAAAATTCAACTCCATGTTAGAAGAAGTGAAGAAAAACGTGAGTGAGATCGACGTGCTCGTTGACAATATCGGGGTATTAGATGCTATGATTTCTGCAGCGTCTTTTCGAGAGAGTCTCCCACTGTATGGAATTCCGGAATTTGTAAAGACAGAGAAAGCATTTGTGGAACTTCAAGACGTGTATCATTTGCTGATTACGGAACCGGTTGCGAATTCTATCGTCGAAAAGAGAAGCGTATTACTGACGGGTTCGAATGCATCAGGAAAATCTACTTTTTTGAAGACGGTTGCAATCAATGCGATTATTTCCCAAAGCTTGAATACATGCATTGCAACATCTTATAAAGCAAGCTTTTTTCAGATATATTCTTCAATGGCGCTCAAAGACAATCTGCAGGGAAGTGAAAGCTATTTTATCGTGGAAATTAAGTCGTTAAAAAGAATATTATCTCATGCGGAAGATTCACTGCCGATGTTGTGTTTTGTAGATGAAGTATTGAGAGGAACGAATACATTAGAAAGAATATCTGCATCTTCACAGATCTTAAAAAGCCTGGTGCGGGAAAATGTGTTATGTTTTGCGGCAACCCACGACTTGGAGTTGACGCAGATTTTAGAAAATGATTACAGTAACTATCATTTTCAAGAAGAGATACAGGAGAATGATATCCTGTTCAATTATCAGTTATATAAGGGACGGGCAGTATCAAGAAATGCCATCCAATTGTTAAAAATCATCGGATATGATGAAGAAATAATAGAACATGCAGAATATACGGCGGCTCATTTTTTGGAAACAGGAGAATGGTCGTTATAAAGGAAGATTATATGAATGTAAAAATATATACAGATGGTGCAGCACGAGGAAACCCCGATGGTCCGGGAGGTTTCGGAACAGTGTTGGAATATGTGGACTCAAAAGGGGAACTTCATACAAAAGAGATTTCCCAAGGATATAAAAAAACAACCAATAATCGTATGGAATTAATGGCAGTCATTGCCGGACTGGAGGCGCTGAATCGCCCTTGTAATGTGGAACTCTATTCAGACTCCAAATATGTAGTGGATGCTTTTAATCAGAAGTGGATCGATGGCTGGTTAAAAAAGGGCTGGAAACGAGGGAAGAATGAGCCTGTGAAAAATGTAGATTTGTGGAAACGTCTGTTAAAGGCAAAAGCTCCACATGTGGTTACTTTTATTTGGGTCAAAGGTCATGATGGCCATCCACAGAACGAACGATGTGATACGCTTGCCACTACAGCAGCAGATGGAGAAAATCTCATTGACGATACGATAGAATCATGATACAATAAGAAACTGATGTATAAGTAAGACAGACGGTCGCAGCTGCAAGCGCCGAAAGGCCGCAGGTGAGGAAAGTCCGGGCTTCGTAGGGCAGGATGCCGGATAACGTCCGGTGGAGGCGACTCCAAGGATAGTGCAACAGAAATGTACCGCGTTAGCAATGAGCCATGCAGATTGGAGGAAGTAGTCTCTACGGTAAGTTTACTTACCGTAGAGACTACGCCCGACAATCTATACGGCGAATGCCGCGTAACGAGAATTGCTATGCAATTCGAGTTGTCTGCATGGCTCATTGCTAACGTAAGGGTGGAAGGGCAGTGTAAGAGACTACCGCCTTGTTGGTAACAACAAGGGCATATGTAAACCCCATCCGAAGCAAGACCGAATGAAAACAATGTGGCGGCCCGTCACGTTTTAGGTAGGTTGCTTGAACCTGCTGGTAACGGCAGGTCTAGATAGATGACCGTCCAATGACATAACCCGGCTTATCGTCTTGCTTATACTCAAATAATAAAATACTGTATAATAAAAAGTTGGGACCAAAATCCCAACTTTTATTTGTATCTCTATTTCTTTTTATATCTTTGCTCACAGTATTTACATCTATATTCTTCCTTCTCAGGGTCAGTTAGAACAAATACTTGATCCAAACCTTGTTCAACAGATGTGATACATCTTGGATTTTTGCATCTGATTACATTGACGATCTGTTTCGGAAGAGATAGTTCCATTTTTTCTACAATTTTATTTTTTTGAATGATATTTACCGTAATGTTATGGTCAATAAATCCTAAAATATCAAGATCGATTACATCAATCGGACATTCGATTTTCATAATGTCTTTTTTTCCCATTTTGTTACTGCGGGCATTTTTAATAATTGCTACTGTACAGTCCAATTTGTCCAATCTTAGGTATTTATAAATATCCATACTTTTTCCAGCCTGAATGTGGTCAAGAACAAATCCTTCTTCAATACTGCTTACATTTAAAGTACTGCTCATTGTATGTAATCCTCCTTTATGAAACCTTAATGTCTAAAAGTGTCAGAATCAATGCCATACGTACGTATACTCCGTATTGTGCCTGTTTGAAATAAAGTGCACGTGGATCATTGTCTACTTCTACAGCGATTTCATTGACTCTTGGAAGCGGATGTAAAACAATCATGTCTTCTTTGGCAAGAGCCATTTTAGCTGCATCTAAGATATAGAAATCCTTCATGCGCACATAATCTTCCTCATTGAAGAAACGTTCTTTCTGAACACGTGTCATATACAGCATATCGAGATTGCCGATGGCAGCCTCTAAACTCTCTACCTCTTCATAAGGAATGTTGTTTTTATCGAGTACGTCTTTACGGATGTATCCCGGCAGACGAAGTTCTTCTGGAGAGATCAATACAAATTTAATATTTTCATATCTTACAAGTGCATGGATCAAAGAATGCACGGTACGTCCAAATTTTAAATCTCCGCAAAGTCCGATTGTCATATTATCCAAACGTCCTTTTTCGGAACGGATAGTAAGCAAGTCAGTCAATGTCTGTGTCGGATGCTGATGACCGCCATCCCCTGCATTGATAACCGGAATGCCGGAATGAGTAGCTGCAACAAGCGCCGCACCTTCTTTTGGATGTCTCATCGCTGCAATATCTGCATAGCAAGAAGCCATACGGATTGTGTCTGCGACACTTTCTCCTTTTGCAGCAGAGCTTGAGTTTGCGGATGAGAAACCAAGAACACTGCCACCGAGGTTCAGCATTGCTGCTTCATGGCTGAGTCTTGTTCTTGTACTCGGTTCATAAAACATTGTGATTAGTTTTTTCCCTTCACATGCATGCGCATATTTTTCAGGATGCGCTTCGATGTCATTGGCAAGATCCAGAAGCTTGTCTGTTTCCTCCACAGAAAAATCAAGTGGGTTCAGTAAATGTCTCATAAAAATCCTCCTAACCGTATATGAAAAATTTTCTTTTGTATCCTTTTTAAAATCTCATAAAAGACCGTAGTGTTTCCGGACACCGCAGAATAGAATTGTCGGTATCGATTTCTTAATATAAAAACTGTACTAACGGGTAAATAATGTTACGATTTTATTTAGAATAGAAATGTTATTGGTTATATTTGTAAAAAGTGAATTAGCCTCCTATTTACGCATTTTTACTATCATATAATAAAACAGGATTTTTTTCAACCACTTTCAACATTTATTTTTCTTTTCGTTGAATTTTATAGAAGCTAGGAAGAGAAGTCTACTGAGTTTATATACTAAAATAGACAGATTATTGTATGAAATGATAGATTTTACGGAAAAAATGTATTATAATACAAAAAGAATTTTTACAATAAATAAAGAGGTGGATCGTATGTCACTTGAAAATATTAGAAAGAAGCTGGATGTTATCGATGAACAGATCGTAAAATTATATGAAGAAAGAATGCAGCTTTGTGAAGAAGTTGGAATTGATAAAGTAAAGACTGGTAAGAAAGTGTATGACAAACAGAGAGAGAACGAAAAATTAGCAGTTTTGACGTCAAAAGCATCGAATGAATTTAATAGAAGAGGAATTAAAGAATTATTCGAACAGATTATGTCAATGAGTCGCAAACGACAATATCAGATTTTGGGAAGTCATGGAGTCTTTGGAAGAACTTCATTTATTGAATTGGATACTTTGCAAAGCGAGAATGCAAGACTTGTTTTTCAAGGAGTGGAAGGAGCCTATAGTCAAGCGGCGCTTGAGCAGTTTTTTGGAGATAATAAGAACGTATTTCATGTAGATACATTTCGAGATGCGATGGAAGCGATAGAAGAGGGTTCAGCTGATTTTGCAGTCCTTCCGATTGAAAATTCTTCTGCCGGAGCAGTTAGCCAAGTATATGATCTTCTTGTAGAGTTTGAAAACTATATCGTAGGAGAGGTTGTCATTCCGATTCGGCATACGCTTGCAGGAATTGCAGGAACAAAAATGGACGAGATTGAGCGGGTATATTCCCACCCACAGGGATTGATGCAAAGCGCCAGATTTTTAGATGAGCATGGGGCATGGCAACAGATCAGTGTTGCGAATACGGCGATGGCAGCAAAAAAAGTTTTAGAAGACGGTAGGCGAAATCAGGCGGCAATCTGTAGTGAATATGCCGCAGAAATCTATGGGTTGGAAATTCTTCAAAGAGAAATCAACAGTAGTGAGAAGAATTCTACAAGATTTATCATTGTGACGAATCAGAAAGTATTTTTAAAAGATGCAAAAAAAATAAGCATTTGCTTTGAAATTGCACATGAGAGTGGTTCCTTGTATCATTTGTTGTCTCATTTCATTTATAATAACTTAAATATGACAAAAATTGAATCCCGACCGATTGAAGATCGACCGTGGGAATACAGATTCTTTATTGATTTCGAAGGAAATATGTCTGATGGAGCAGTGAAAAATGCTATTCGAGGTCTGCGAGAAGAAGCAAGGAATTTGAAGATACTAGGAAACTATTAGAAATAAGGTACAAAGAAGGTGAAGGAATGAGAATCAATGAATTGATCTTGTATAGACATATGGAGCATGAGAAGGCATTGAAAGATATGGCTTTTCTCATGGAAGAGTATGACAATACATATTACAACAGAGAAGATCTAAAAGGACTACTCTATGAATGTGTGCACGAGATATTGGAGCTTTCTGTAAAACATGGATTGGAAGGAAATCTTTGGCATACGTATTTGACGTTTCTTCTTGCAAACGATGAAAATGCGTATAGTACAGCGTGTGAGATCGTGGGAGAAGTAGACGGAAGTATCAATGATGCTGCTCTTCATGATTTTCAGATTTTTAAAGAATTGTTTGATTATGATTTTCAAAAATTAGCGGAAAATCTGTCGAAAGAATGTATTTTGCTCTTAACAAAGTATTCCAATGGAAGCGGACAAGGCAGTATATTCAATCAGAGAATCAGAAATCGAATCTGTATATTGGCGAAAGCGCTTGGTCAGACAAAAGATGTGAATGAATTCAAGGAAACAATTACACAGTTTTATAAAGAATTTGGTGTAGGAAAGTTTGGTCTTCATAAAGCGTTCCGTATAGAACATGCTGAAAAAGGGGCTGAGATCATACCTATCACAAAAACGGCGCATGTATACCTGGATGATCTGGTAGGCTATGAACTGGCAAAGAAAAAACTGATTGATAATACGGAAGCGTTCGTATCCGGGAAAAAGGCAAATAATTGTCTATTATTTGGAGATGCAGGAACGGGAAAATCTACTTCGATCAAAGCAATATTGAATCAGTATTATGATAGAGGACTTCGTATGATCGAAGTGTATAAACATCAGTTTCAAGATTTGAATGATGTGATCGCACAGATTAAGAATCGTAACTATAAATTTATCATTTATATGGATGACTTATCTTTTGAAGAATTTGAAATAGAATATAAGTATTTAAAAGCGGTTATCGAAGGTGGATTGGAGAAAAAGCCAGATAATGTTCTGATCTATGCAACGTCAAATCGTAGACATCTTATCCGGGAGACATTTCGTGATAAGAGTGATCGTGATGAAGAACTGCATACCAATGACACAGTACAAGAAAAACTCTCTCTATTTGCAAGGTTTGGAGTTACCATTTATTTTGGAGGACCGAGTAAAAAGGAATTTCAGAATATTGTGGCATCGCTTGCCAAAAAGGCCGGGATTCAAATGAATGAGGAAGAATTATTGCTACAAGCAAATCAGTGGGAATTAAGTCACGGAGGATTGTCCGGTAGAACGGCACAGCAGTTTGTTGATTATCTACTTGGAAAAGCATAAAAAAGTTGGATCATGCAATTGTCATGGTCCAACTTTTTTATTGTGTTAGAGTTGTTGTATTTGAGAAATATCAGAATCAATCATTAATGAATAATTGGTGTAGTAGACAACAAAGCCCGGTTTACTTCCATTTGGCTTTTTGACGTGTTTCTTTTCCACATAATCAATCTCTACTTTTTCTGCGCCACGGTTTTTGGAATAATAAGCGGCAAGTCTTCCGGCTTCCTCGAACGTTCTGTCAGGTAATTCTTCCCCGTTGGTTTTTACGATGACATGTGAGCCGGGAACTCCTTTGGCATGGAACCACCAGTCATTTCCGACAGCAAAATGGAAGGTCAATTCTTCATTCTGCAAGTTGTTTTTTCCAACATACATATGGTAACCATCACTGGAAATATAATGAAATGGTTTGCTTAAGATCTTTTCTTTTTTCTTTGTATACTTTCTTCGGATAAAACCTGCTTCGGTCAATTCCTCTTTAATTTGAATCAAATCATCTTCGCTAAGAGCAATATCCAAAGAATTGCTGACAGATTCTAAGTAGGTGATCTCGTCCTTTGTTTCCTGGATCAACTCAGACAATGCTTCAAACGTACGTTTCTGTTTGTTGTATTTATCAAAATATTTTTTCGCATTTTCCATTGCAGATTTTTGCGGATCAAGAGGAATACTTATCATTTCGTTTGTATAGTAATTGAGGGCATCTAGTTTTTTTGCTCCGTCTTCCAGGTTATATCCGTAAGTATGGATCAATTCCCCATATACTTTATATTTTTCCCTGTTTTCCGTATCACGAATCTGCTTGAATTGCAGATCATATTTCTTACGATTTCGCTCCAATGCAGTTTGAACAACGCGACGAAGATCCACCGATTTTTGACGGATTCGTGTCAGGTTATTTTTCTCAGAATAATAAGTCTCCAGTAACTGAGAAATAGAGGAGAATTCTTTTTTCTCATACATACAAAAATGAGAAAGAGGAAGCGCTGAAAAATCTTTCGGTTCACTTCCCTTATAGTAAATGGACGGAGAAAAATCTACGGCTTTCATTTGCTCAAAATAAAGCGAAAACTGATTGAACAGATGATGCATAAAATCAGTGGATAAATCTGCAGGTGACATCGCAGACTCTATTCCGGACAGATAACAGATTTCTTCGGCAACAACGGGGCTCACTCCGGTAAATGTGGTGTAAAGAGCTTTGGATAAAGCCATAGGTTTTTCTCGTAAAGCATCCGTAAACTGCTCTTCAGATACAGTGAGCGGGTCAAGCTTTCCCATGGTATCCGGAATGAAATATTCGCGTCCAGGAAGAACCTCTCGCACAGAACTCATTTGAGAGGATACATGTTTGATGCTGTCAATGATCATTCCATTTTCATTGCAGAAAATGATATTACTATGTTTACCCATAATCTCTACGATTAAAGTTTTTTTACATAAATCTCCTAATTCATCCAAATGTTCAATTTCAAAACAGATGATACGTTCTAGTTTTGGTTGATATATTTTGGTAATTCGACCATTGTTTATATGCTTTCTCAGAAGCATACAGAAATTCGGAGCAGTCATAGGACTAGGTTTATTCGTATCTGTAAGGTAAATGAGTGGAAGAGAAGCGCTTGCAGAAATATAAAGACGCTTTTGTCCTCTCGGAAGCTTTATCGTTAGAAGCAGTTCGTCTGCCTCGGGTTGCGCAATTTTGTTAATTCGTCCATCTAATATGGTAGTATTTAATTCTTGAATAATATTTGCAATTGTAATTCCATCGAAAGCCATAATCATTCCTTCTTTTCATTAAAAATTAATCTTTAATAGTATAGCATGGATTATATGGTGAGTAAATGGAAGGTTTTAAATGATATAGACAAAAACTATAAATGCAATCAAAAAACTATAAATATATATAAAAAACAATTAGACATTTAAAAATAAAGAGTTAAAATAATAATTGGGAAAGGTCGTTCGCATGAACGCAGCATGCCCGAGAAAAGTAATTGTAAATGTTCTTGAAAAATTAAAAGAGGAGATAGAAAAACTTGGATAAAACAGAAGTAAAAAAAGTTTTTTGTGGGATTTGTGGACCGTGTTGCCCGATTGATGCATATGTAAAAGAGGGAAAAATTATATCCGTTGAAGGAAGTTACGGTGGATTATGTGCCAAAGGTGCAGCATCTAAACAATATGTATACAATAAAGAACGTATCTTATATCCGATGAAAAGAATTGGTGAAAAAGGAAGCAGGAAATTCGAAAGAATTACATGGGAAGAAGCTTTTGATTTGATAGTAGAAAGATTATTGGAGATTCGAGAAAAGCATGGGGCTAAGTCTACCATATTTTATGCAGGTTATCCCAAATGGTATCGTCCGGCATTATTAAGATTATCCAATGCATATGGTTCACCTAATTTTTGTACAGAGTCTAGCACATGTTTTCAAGCTGCGGATATAGCTTGGAAATCTATTTATGGAAATAATATCTGCTTTCCTGATATGAATAATGCAAAAACAGTATTATTTTGGACATCTAATTTATATCATTCGAATACTCCGATGAGTAAAATGTATCAAGGTCTTAAGAAGAAGGGTGTAAAAATAATTGTGGTTGATCCTAGAAAGACGGCTACAACGTGTGAGGCAGATATTCATCTTAGGATCATGCCGGGAACAGATGGTGCCCTTGCGCTTGGAATGGCACATGTTATTATCTCTGAAAATTTGTATGATAAAGAATTTGTTGAAAACTATGTATATGGATTTGAAGAGTATTGGAATTACGTGAAAGATTTTACGCCGGATAGAGTGAGTGAAATTACAGGGGAAGATCCAGAGAAAATCATACAAGCAGCACGCATGTATGCAACAAATGGTCCGGCAGGAATTATGTTTTCTGCATGTACAGTTGTACATCATATAAATGGTGTACAAAATTATCGAGCAGTACAGATTTTACCTGCGTTGACAGGAAATTATGATGTAAAAGGTGGAAACCCCGTAATGTCAGGACCTGCTGCACCATGCAATGAATTTGGAAGAGTGAAGAGATATGATGGGGAAGAAGCAATAGGAGAAAAGGATTTTCCGGTATGGTTTGATTTGCCATGCAATGAGGCACAGTGCACTAGATTAGCTGATTATATTTTAAAAGAAGAACCTTATCCAATAAAAGCATTTGTAGGATTTGGATTTAATCGAAGAATGTGGCCACAACCTGACTACTTACAGGAAGCGATGAAAAAGCTAGATTTTTTTGTGAATGTAGATTTGTTTATGTCAGATTCTTGCGATATGGCTGATTTGGTACTTCCTGCATGTACTTCTTTTGAAAGAGAAGAAGTAAAAGCGTTAAAAGGTGGTAAATTTGCAATTTCCCAGAAAGCAATTGAACCTTTGGGTGAAGCGAAAAACGATATTGAAATCATCATTCAGATGTTGTTGAGAATGGGATTACATGATGAAGCGCTAGAAAAAGGATATGAGAACTATATGAATTACATATTAGAACCATCTGGACTTACAGTAGAAGAATTGCGTCAGCATCCAGAAGGTCTTATGAGCAAAAATCTTCGATATCCGGAAGAAAAATTATATAAAAAACAAGGTTTTCAAACACCTTCTGGAAAGGTTGAATTTTGTTCACAGGTATTAGAAAAATATCGGGATTCATATGGATATAAAGGAATTCCGGAATATATTGATTTTCGGGAGTATTCAGGGGTGGATCAAGAAAAATATCCACTAATATTAAATACAGGTACTAGAAAACCACATCGCTTTCATGCACGTGTATATCGTGTCCCTTGGCTTGCAAATTTGGAAAAAGAGCCACTTATCGAGCTTCATCCAGATGATGCAGAAATATACCAATTGAGCGAAGGTGAGGAGGCGATTGTTAAGTCGCCGGTAGGAGAGATGAAAGGAATAGTTGTTTTATCGAAAAATAATTATCCAGGGATTGTACATATTTATCATGGAAATGTAAAAGGAGAAGCCAATGATTTGATTTCAAAAGATTATTTGGATCCAATTTCAGGATTCCCGGGATATAAAAGTTATTTTTGTAAGATAGAGAAGATATAAAAGGTAAGAAAATGGCATATAGAATAAAATTGGACCGCTCCAAATGCGTAGGATGTTATGCTTGTTATGTTGCTTGTTTGGACGCGCACTATCAGGCAGAAGATGAACATGCAATCAGTTTTAGGTCGATTCAGAAGTATACAGATAAAGAACATGAATTTGAAAAAAATATTTGTGTAGGATGTATCCATTGCGGTAAATGCATGCAAGTATGTCCTCAGCATGCAATCTATCAAGATGAAGAAACACAATTCATTTTGGTAAATCAAGAATTGTGTAAAGGATGTAAGCTTTGTGAAAAGGCTTGCCCATTGCATGTGATTCAGTTTGATAAAGCTGGCAAAATGACAAAGTGTGATGGATGTGTGGAACGTATTCGAGAAGGAAGACAGCCTGCTTGCGTCAAAGTGTGCTGTCCAGGAGCAATTGTATGGGAAGAAAAAGAATAGCAGGGTTTATATTGGCCGGTGGTGAAAATAAGCGTATGCATGGAAGAAATAAGGCTCTTTTACAATATGAAGAAAAACCTTTTTGGAAATGGATAGTCGAAACGATGGATAAGACGGATGAGATTTATATTTCCGTTGCGAAAAAATCAGATTATGAACTTTATGGAGAATATTGTTTTGAAAAATACCAGTTGGTAGAGGATTTGTATGAAAGGAGAGGACCGCTCGGTGGAATACTGAGCGGACTTTCTATTTGTAAAGAAAATGCACTTTTGGTAATGCCATGTGATATGATAGGATGTACAAAGGAAATGGTGGATGAATTGATTGAAGTATTTCAAAAGGATGGAACACCTGCATTTTATAAAGAGAAAGATATTGTGTTGCCCTTTCCCGGAATTTACACAAAAAGTATGATACCGGTTATAAAAGAAATGATGAAAAAACGAAACTATAAGTTGAGGGATTTGATACAGACGAATTCGATTCCTGTTTCATATTTGGAGAAACATGGAATACAAGAGATATTGAAAAATGTGAATACATTGGAAGAGTATGAGGAACTTTTACATGATAGCGATAGAGGAAGCAATAGATAGAATACGAAATGCGATTGATACGGTGAATGAAACCGAGAGGATAGATATAGAACAAGCGTTAGGGAGAATTTTAGGAGAAGATCTTTTGTCTTATGTAAACCAACCACCATTTGCACGTTCCCCATTGGACGGGTATGCGATTTGTGCAGATGATACAGTTGGGGTGACCAAGGAAACTCCGATGCAGTTAAAAGTTATAGACTGTGTGTATGCAGGAGGAGTTTCGGAAAAAACTGTGCAAAGGGGAGAGGCAGTAAGGATTATGACTGGAGCCCCTATCCCGCAAGGAGCCAATACGGTAATTCGGCAAGAGGATACTTATACTTTTCAAGAAAAGGACGATGAATTTGTAAACATATATAAAGAACAAAAAGCATTTGAAAACTATTGCTTTTCGGGAGAAGATTTCCAAGAAGGGGATTGTATTTTGAAGAAAGGCGAGCGTATGGATTCGATTAGAATCGGACTTGCAGCAGCAATGGGATATCGAAAGATTCCGGTACAACGGAATATTCAAGCTGCGGTGATCACGACGGGTTCTGAATTGATAGATCCGGGAGAAAAATTAGAGAAAGGGAAAATTTATAATAGCAACCTATTTCTAATTTCTTCTCGTCTGGAAGAAATGGGCGTTAAAGTTTTGAATAAAATGTCTGTGGTGGATGAGAGAAAAAGCATGTCTGAAGAAATCGAAAAAATGAAAGATAAAGTGGATCTTTTGATTTTAACAGGGGGAGTTTCTGTAGGAGTAAAAGATTTGACAGAAGATGTCTTAAAGACTTTAGGAGCAGATATATTATTTCATGGTGTGAAAATGAAGCCGGGTTCTCCAATGTTAGCGGCGATGCTAGGAAACACGGTCGTATTAGGGCTTTCAGGAAATCCGTTTGCTGCATTGGCATCTTTGGAAATTTTCTTGAGACCGATTTTGCATAAATTGAGTGGATGTGATTGGTATAGACATGATGAGAGAGTAGCCGTTGCAGATTCAGAATATCCCAAAATGTGTAAAAATCCAAGGTTTGTACGAGGAAAATGGAAGAACGGGGTTATTACGTTTCCTGAGAGTCATGCATCAGGTGTTATGAACTCTATGAAAGAATGTAACTGCCTAGTTGAAATCAGTGCAGGTAAAGAGGGGATAAAAAGGGGAGAAGAAGTATGTGTAAAAATGCTATAAATAAGCCGGTCATCTATGCAATTTGTGGTTATAAAAATAGTGGGAAAACAACACTGATCACAAAACTTATTCCACTGCTAAATGAAAAGGGATATAAGGTTGCGACGATCAAACATGATGGGCATGATTTTGTTGGCGATGTACCCAATACAGACAGTTATAGACATAAGACGGCCGGAGCCTATGGAACAGCTGTTTTTTCGGACCATCGCTTTCAGATTGTAAAAGAAACTGAAGGAATTACAGAATATGATCTTATGGAGTTTTTTCCGGAAGCGGATATCATTTTAATTGAAGGGTTAAAGAATTGTATGTATCCCAAATTTATCTGCGATTATCCGAATTTGATTCCAAATGAAGAAAAAATTGCAGATGAAATCATAGATTATATGCTTGTAAAAGATTTGACGATGGTTCATAAATAGATTATAATAAGAGGTAATGTAAAAATTGTATATAATAAGAGGGCATAAAAATGATTAAAAGTATGACAGGGTTCGGAAGATGTGAAATTTCTGAAGCAGAACGTAAATTTACGGTAGAGTTAAAAGGTGTCAATCATAGATATTTGGATGTAAATATTCGAATGCCTAAAAAACTTAACTTTTTTGAATCATCGATCCGAAATCTTTTGAAACAATATGCGCAAAGAGGAAAGGTTGATATCTTTATTACATATGAAGATTTTTCAGAAGGACAGGTACTTTTGAAATATAACGAAAGCTTGGCAGGAGAATACCTGAAATATTTCAAACAAATGGAAGAAAAGTTTTCTTTGGACAATGATATCAAAGTTTCAACACTTTCCCGCTATCCGGAAGTTTTGACTATGGAAGAACAGTCTATGGATGAAGAGGAATTATGGAATGGACTAAAAAAAGCTTTGGAAGGTGCATTCCAACAATTCGTAGAGACAAGAATTGTAGAAGGTGAGAACTTAAAGAAAGATTTAATCGCAAAATTAGATGACATGCTTATTCTTGTTGATAAAGTAGAAGAACGTTCTCCACAAATCATTGCGGAGTACAGAGAAAAATTGGAAACAAAAGTAAAAGAGTTATTAGCTGATACGCAGTTAGAAGAGGGACGAATTGCAGCAGAGGTCGTTCTTTTTGCTGATAAGATCTGTACAGATGAGGAGACAGTACGTCTTAAAAGCCACATTCAGCACATGAAGAGTACCCTTGAAGAAAAGGAAGGCGTGGGTCGAAAGCTTGATTTTATTGCACAGGAAATGAACCGTGAAGCCAATACCATTTTATCAAAGGCAAATGATTTAGAAGTGTCGAATTACGCCATTGATCTGAAAACAGGTATTGAGAAAGTAAGAGAGCAAATACAAAACATTGAGTAGTTGAGGAGAAAAGGTATGAAGAAAAAAGGAATATTGATTGTTGTTTCCGGATTTTCTGGCGCAGGAAAAGGAACACTAATGAAAGAATTACTTCAAAACTATGATAATTATGCGCTTTCTATCTCTGCAACAACGAGAAATCCTCGAGAAGGAGAGACAGATGGCAAGGAATATTTCTTCAAAACTGTAGAAGAGTTTGAAAAAATGATTGCACAGGACGCGTTAATAGAGTATGCTAAGTACGTAAATAATTATTATGGCACTCCACGCGCATATGTTGAAGAACAGCTGGAAGCCGGAAAAGATGTGATTCTTGAAATTGAAATCCAAGGAGCATTGAAGGTAAAAGAAAAATTTCCTAAGACATTGTTGTTGTTTGTGACTCCACCGGATGCAGATACGTTGAAGAATCGTCTTGTAGGACGAGGCACAGAGACAATGGACGTGATTGAATCAAGAATGCATCGTGCGGCAGAAGAAGCAGAGGGTATGGAAGCCTACGATTATCTTGTGATCAATGATGATTTGGCTGCTTGCGTGAAAGAGATGCATGAGATTATTCAGGGAGAACACAGAAGAGTATCCCGCAATACAGAATTAGTCGAACAGATAAAAACTCAATTAAAGGATTATGTGAAAGGAGAATAAATTTATGTTACATCCATCTTATACAGATTTGATGAAAGTAGTAAATCAGGACGTTGAGGAGGGCGCAACAAAGATTGTAAATAGCCGTTATTCAATCGTACTTGCTACATCTAAGAGAGCAAGACAGCTTATTGACGGTGCAACACCACTTGTACCGACAAAAGAGGGAGAAAAACCTCTTTCAGTTGCAATTGATGAGTTAAACAGCGGAAAGCTGAAAATCATTGCAGAAGATTCAGAACAATAATGTGTAACAAAAGGGCAGGTGCATCGAAGTATCTGCCCTGCTGAATGTAAAGGAGAAGTAGATGAACATACTATTTATATCTTTGGGTTGTGATAAAAATCTAGTAGATACAGAAGTAATGCTTGGTCTTTTGGCATCGAAAGGACATCAGATGATTGATGATGAGACACAGGCAGATGTGATTGTAATTAACACGTGTTGCTTTATCAATGATGCAAAAGAAGAGAGTATTCAGACGATTTTGGAGATGGCCGATTACAAAAAAGAAGGCCGTCTAAAAGCATTGATTGTGACAGGCTGTCTTGCACAGCGTTACAAAAATGAGATTATTGAAGAAATTCCGGAAGTAGATGCTGTACTTGGAACGACATCTTACGATAAGATCGTAGAGGCAATTGATGAAGCGCTTCAAGGGCATTCTTTGGTGGAAATGACTGATTTAGACGCTTTACCGGAAGTAAATACACAACGCTTGGTAACAACAGGTGGACATTTTGCATATTTGAAAATTGCAGAAGGGTGTGATAAACATTGCACTTATTGTATCATTCCAAAAATCCGTGGCAATTTCCGAAGTGTTCCTATGGAAAAACTATTGCGGGAAGCACAGGAATTGGCAGACCAAGGAGTGAAGGAATTAATTCTTGTTGCACAGGAAACAACTCTCTACGGAAAAGATATCTATGGAGAAAAATCTTTACACAAACTCTTGAAAGAATTGTGTAAAATTGCAGGAATCCAATGGATTCGAATTCTATATTGTTATCCGGAAGAAATTACAGATGAATTGATTCAAGTTATGAAAGAAGAAAAGAAAATATGTCATTATTTGGATCTTCCGATTCAACATGCAAGTAATGAGATTTTAAAAAGAATGGGAAGAAGAACATCGAAAGAACAGTTGATCGAGATCATAGGAAAACTTCGAAAAGAAATTCCGGATATTGCTCTTCGCACCACATTGATCACCGGTTTTCCGGGAGAGACAGAAGAACAACATGAAGAGTTGATGGATTTTGTAGATGAAATGGAATTCGATCGTCTTGGCGTATTTACCTATTCAGCAGAAGAGGATACACCGGCTGCATCAATGGATGGTCAGATTGAAGAAAGTGTCAAGGAAGATCGACAGGCAGAACTTATGGAATTGCAGCAGGATATTGCATTTGATCTTGCAGAAGATATGATCGGGCAAGAAGTACTTGTTTTAATCGAGGGAAAAGTTGCAGATGAAAATGCTTATGTAGGCAGAACTTATAAAGATGCACCGAATGTGGACGGACTTATTTTTGTAAATACGGACGAAGAATTGATGTCGGGAGATTTTGCGAGAGTAAAAGTTACCGGAGCGTTGGAATATGATTTGATAGGAGAGATTATATAATGAATTTACCAAATAAGCTGACTGTATTAAGAGTTTTGATGATTCCATTTTTTGTTGTATTTATGTTGATGAACATTGTGCCGGGAATGGATAAGTGGATTGCATTGGCAATTTTTGTGGTAGCAAGCCTTACAGATTTATTAGATGGGAAAATTGCAAGAAAGTATAATTTAGTAACAAATTTTGGGAAGTTTATGGATCCGTTGGCAGATAAACTTCTTGTAAGTTCTGCAATGATCTGCTTGGTTGAAATGGGAAGACTACCGGCATGGATCGTAATCATCATCATTAGCCGTGAATTTATTATCAGTGGATTCCGTCTTGTGGCATCTGATAGCGGGATTGTGATTGCAGCAAGCTATTGGGGAAAATTTAAAACGGTATTCCAAATGGTAATGATCATTGTAATGATTATGGATCTTGGTCCGTCATTTGCAATGCTGGAAACAATTTTAATCTACGTTGCTTTAATTCTTACGGTAGTATCGCTAATTGATTATGTCGCTAAAAATAAAGAAGTCTTAACAAAAGGTGGAATGTAAGATGACATTGGAAGAGCAGATTGTCAAAAAACTGCAGGAGAAAGGATATACGATCACGACAGCAGAGTCTTGTACAGGTGGTCTGCTTGCAGGGAGAATTCTGAATGTTTCGGGCGCTTCTGAAGTCTATATGGAAGGATATATCACATACGCCAATGAAGCGAAAGAAAGAATTCTTGGAGTGAAACACGAGACATTGGAAACGTATGGGGCAGTTAGTAAAGAAACGGCAGAAGAGATGGCAGTTGGCGCAGCGAGAGTTGCAAAGGCAGATGTAGCATTAAGTACAACAGGAATCGCAGGACCGGGAGGCGGAACTGTAGAAAAACCGGTTGGTTTAATCTATATATCCTGTTTTCTAAATGGTGAAGTGCAGGTAAGAGAACTTCGATTGCATGGAACGAGAGAAGAAAACAGGCAAGAGACAGTGACAGAAACGCTGAAATTGTTAAATGATATTCTATAAAATTCGACAAAAAAGCTGAAAATACATTTTTAGACTAAAAAAATAGAAAAATGTATGGACTAAAAGATAACTTTATGAGAAAATAAAGTTATATGAGGTGTTAAAGATATAACAAACACTATAAAGAAAATATTTCATATTTGAAAGGAGTCCTTAACATGATTTATTCACATGAAGTACAAATGATGTGTCCTGTAGCATCAGGCGCAAATCACGGACCAGCTCCAATCCCAGAAGAAGCAAAATGGGTAAAAGCAAAAGAAGTAAAAGATATCTCCGGTTTAACACACGGTGTTGGCTGGTGTGCACCACAGCAGGGAGCATGTAAATTAACATTAAACGTAAAAGATGGTATCATTCAGGAAGCTCTTGTAGAGACACTTGGATGTTCAGGTATGACTCACTCAGCAGCTATGGCTTCTGAAATCTTACCGGGAAAAACTATTCTTGAAGCTTTAAATACAGACTTAGTATGTGACGCGATCAACACAGCAATGAGAGAATTATTCTTACAGATTGTATACGGACGTACACAGAGTGCATTCTCTGAAGACGGACTTCCAATCGGTGCAGGTCTTGAGGACTTAGGAAAAGGTCTTCGTTCACAGATCGGTACAATGTACGGAACACTTGCAAAAGGACCTCGTTACCTTGAGATGGCTGAAGGATATGTAACAGGTATTGCATTAGATGAAAACAGCGAAATCATCGGATACAAATTCGTAAACCTTGGTAAATTCACAGACTTCATTAAGAAGGGTGACGAACCAAACGTAGCTTGGGAAAAAGCACAGGGACAGTACGGACGTGTTGATGATGCAGTGAAGATCATCGACCCAAGACAGGAATAATCGATAGGAGGACATAAAAATGGCTTTATTTGAATCATATGAAAGACGTATTGATAAAATCAACGCTGTATTAAACAGCTATGGTATCGCTTCTATCGAAGAAGCTGAAAAAATCACAAAAGATGCCGGACTCAACGTTTACGATCAGGTAAAAGGAATCCAGCCAATCTGTTTTGAAAATGCTTGCTGGGCTTACATTGTAGGCGCTGCAATCGCAATTAAAAAAGACTGCAGAAAAGCTGCTGACGCTGCTGCTGCAATTGGAGAAGGTCTTCAGGCTTTCTGTATTCCAGGATCTGTTGCTGACCAGAGAAAAGTTGGTCTTGGACATGGTAACCTTGGAAAAATGCTTCTCGAAGAAGATACAGAGTGTTTCGCATTCTTAGCAGGACATGAATCATTCGCTGCTGCAGAAGGTGCTATCGGTATCGCTGAGAAAGCAAACAAAGTTCGTAAAAAACCATTACGCGTTATCTTAAACGGTCTTGGAAAAGATGCTGCTAAGATTATCGCAAGAATCAATGGATTTACATATGTACAGACAGAATATGACTACTTCACAGGAGAATTAAAAGAAGTAGCTAGAACACCTTATTCAGAAGGACTTCGTGCAAAGGTTAACTGCTACGGAGCAAATGATGTTCGTGAAGGTGTTGCAATTATGTGGAAAGAGGGTGTTGACGTTTCTATCACAGGTAACTCAACAAACCCAACTCGTTTCCAGCACCCTGTAGCTGGTACATACAAAAAAGAATGTATCGAACAGGGTAAAAAATACTTCTCAGTAGCTTCCGGTGGTGGAACAGGTCGTACACTTCACCCAGATAACATGGCTGCTGGACCAGCTTCTTACGGTATGACAGATACATTAGGACGTATGCACTCTGATGCTCAGTTTGCTGGTTCTTCTTCAGTACCTGCTCACGTTGAGATGATGGGACTTATTGGAGCTGGTAACAACCCAATGGTTGGTATGACAGTAGCAGTAGCTGTAGCAATCGAGCAGGCAGCAGCTGAAGGTAAATTCTAAGTATTTATATAGCAGTTTTCTGAATCAGAGCATAACCGCACATATTTGAATGTGTGGTCTATGCTCTGATTTTTTTATTTAGAAAAACTTTTTATATGAATTCTTCTAGAACTTACAGGCAGCCATGAACAGAATCCGACTTTTGATCTTCCATGTCGTGACGTATTCGCAAGAGGACAGAAGGATATTCAGGTAATCGGTTCTGTTCCGGAAGTGGAAGTAGAAGCGGCAAAGGTGCATGAAGGATATTGGGATTAATAGTTGATGGGTGAATCATATGAATCGAGACGTATTTAGCGAAAAAGTAAGCTGGAAAAAACATGGATCATTGGATTTCAGCATGTATTGACAATGTGTCCGGGAACAATAGCGGTGCCATTGATTCTTGCAAGCGCACTGAATCTAAACGCCGGGGAGACTGCACTTCTTGTTTCGGCAAATTTTTTGACAAGTGGAGTAGTCATTCTGATTCAGGTACTTGGAATCGGGAAATGGGTAGGTTCTAAGTATCCGATCATATTGGGATCGTCCTTCGCACCGTTGAGCCCTATGATCATCATTGGTGAAAAATATGGAATGGGGGCGTTATTTGGTTCCATTATCGCTTCGGGAATCGCAATATTCATTTTATCCTTTTTTATGGATAAAATACTGAAACTATTTCCTCCGGTTGTTGTGGGGACTTTTGTCACATTAATTGGAATTAGCCTTGCACCGACTGCCATTCGTGATCTGGCAGGCGGAGAAGGAGCAGAGAGTTTTGGAGATATATCGAATCTCATTTTAGGACTTGCTGTATTACTTACAATCATTTTGATTGAAAAATACGCAAAAGGAATTTGGAGGAGTATGTCTCTATTGTTCGGGATCATAGCAGGAACAGTAGTCGGAAGCTTTTTACATATGGTGGATTTTGCGCCGATTGCAGAAGCCAAAGTATTCCAACCGATTCTTCCGTTCCAATTTGGAATGCCGGAATTTAAAGTAGGTCCAATCGTGATGATGACGATTTTCTGTATCATCAATATGATTCAATGTATCGGAGTTTTTTCTGTTGTAGATGAAATCATTGGAACAGAGACGGATAGTAAAACGAAGGAACGTGGAACAAGAGGTCAGGCAGTAGCGAAGATTTTCACCGGAGCATTCAATTCTGTGCCGTCTACCATGTTCAATGAGAATGTAAGCTTAATCGATCTGACAAAAGTAAAAAGCAGAAGTGTTATTGTTGCAGCCGGAATGATGGCAATCTTGGCCGGCATTTTCCCTAAGATTGCAGCTATTATTACAGCGGTTCCCAAATGCGTGCTTGGAGGAGCAACGCTTGCACCGGAGACCTTGTCCATGGTGATGAGTAACGGATTGTTTATGGTTAGTGCCAGCGAGATTATTTTGAAATGAGGCTACCGCAATCCCACTGGCTTTAGACGGTGGGTTAAGGTAGCCAAAAGTGGAAAGTTGTTATATACTTGTGATATGGGAACATGGAAATCAAAAAACAGACACAAGTACTTACTCCAATATCATATTATATTCGTCTGCAAATACAGAAAGAAGTTGCTGGTTTCAAAGCAAATATCAGACGATATAAAACAGTTTTCTTATGAGATATGTCAAAAGCATAAAGTCATTATCAAATATATGGAAACGGACAAAGACCATATCCATTACATGATAGAAACGGAACCTACAATGTCAGTGAGCAAGATTGTAAACTTAATGAAAAATTATACAATATATCATGTATGGGAAAGGTATCCGAATTATTTGCGAAGCATTTTTGGAAAGAACATACTTTTTGGACAGATGGATATTTTGCCTGTAGTGTAGGAAATGTATCAGAAGAAATACTAAAAAGATATATAGA
>Scrappy_p2__coassemble_904_pt1 | contig 21746 bp, 19 predicted proteins | sample Scrappy_p2__metabat2_high_PE_016 | metagenome-assembled genome bin Scrappy_p2 | reverse complement strand
CAAGACGCTAGCCTCTCACGCTGGAATCAGGGGTTCGATTCCCCTGGGAGTCATATCGAAAAGGAAATCCTATTGGATTTCCTTTTTTTGTTGGATAGGAAAGTTCCTTTGTAATACCGTAAAATGAATATTAAGTTAATAAAATTTAAGAGAAAAGGAGCTACTTAGCTCCTTTTTTCTATGTTTTGCAGATTGTTAACAATTTACAATTTGGTAAAATTGAACAAATTGTAAATTGTTAACAATGTTAATGTATTCACAGGGAAAACAAAAACAGAGAAATATAAAGGTTGAGTCCGTACTGGAAAGACAACTTCTTCGAATAAGGCACACAAAATGGCATAATTCACAAAGATGCACAAAAACGCTGTCTTCGATAGACTCAAAATTGTATAAATGTTATAATTAAGACAGTTGGAATAAACAATCAAATGGAGGAAAGAGAAATGAAAAAGAGAATGATGGCGCTCTTGCTGGCAGGAGTTATGGTGTTCTCCTTGACAGCATGTGGTGGAGGCGGAGCATCCAGCAAAAACCAGCAGAAAGAAAAAGAAGACTCAAGCAAACAGGTAGGAGTTGAAATTGCTCCGGAAGAGCAAGGAGCACCACCTGAAGACGCACCGGTTGGCGGACAGGTTGTTGTTGCAATCACACCGGGAACATTATCACCGGATATGAGAGACGGCTGGTCAAGAAATTCAACAAATGACGGATTTATCGGATTGATGAGTGGTTATGCGATTGCAGACTATAATCGAGAAAGAGTTCTTGATTGGGATCCGGTTGTAGTGAAAGAACATGAAGTAACAGAAAACGATGATGGAAGCAAGACATATCGTGTTGTAATCAATGAGAATTTGAAATGGAGCGATGGAACTCCGATCACTGCAAAAGACTACGTATTCTGTCTTTTGTTACATTCATCTCCTGAATTTGCAGCATGCGAAGGTGATGCTACATATGGATGGGCATTAAAAGGATATGATGAACATGTATCCGGACAGGCAAAAGAGTTCTCAGGTGTCAGACTTCTCGGTGAGTATGAATACTCTATGACAATTAAGGCAGAAGAACTTCCAAATTACTATGAGTTGGCTAATGTTGCATATATGCCGGAGCCGTTAGCAGCAATCGCACCGGGATGTGATGTAAAAGATGACGGAAACGGCGCTTATATGACAGATGAATTTACAGAAGATCTGTTAAGAAAGACATTACTTGATCCGGAAACAGGATTCCGTTACAAAAACCCTGTAGTTTGTGGACCATACAAATTAAAGAGCGTAGATCTTACAACTGAGACAGTAGAATTAGAAATCAATGAAGAATACTTAGGAAGATATGATGGAACAAAACCGCATATCCAAAGCATTATTTCTAAACCGGTTGCAAGTGAGACAATCCGTGATGAATTTGAAAAAGGAACAATCGATTTTTATAGTGCAGGTTCTGGAGAAAAGATTGAAGCAGCTTTAACAAAAGTTGAAGAAGGAAAATTAAACGCAAACTACGGTGTTGTACCGGGAACATATATGACAGAACTTCGTTATGTATGTGACTTTGGACCGACACAGTTTGAAGAAGTAAGACGTGCAATCGCTTATATTGTAGACCGTGATGAATTAGATAAGCAGTTAACAGGTGGTTATGGTTCTGTTGTAGATTGCTATGCAACAGATGCGACAAGTCATTATAATGCAGTAAAAGATGATATTGAATCTGATTTGACACATTATTCTTATGACCTTGAGAAGGCAAAACAGGAATTAATCAATGGCGGCTGGACATTAAATGAGAAGGGTGAGGCATTTAAAGAAGGGGTTGACAAATATCGTTATAAAGATGTAAATGGCGAATTGATGAAATTAAAAATCGAAGTAGCCTGTGCAGAAGATGAATATTCTAAGCTTTATAACACAGTCATTCCACCGGAAGCAGAGAAAATCGGTATGGAATACAAATATACTTCTATGGATTTTGCACTTATGATTAACCACATGAATCGTGAAGGTGTAGACCCGACTTACAACATTTTCTATAGTAGTATTGTAATTCCAGAGATTTTGTTCTACTGGTATGCATTTGATGATGCACCGGAATTAATGGGATTATGGAATGTGAACCGTATCTCTGATCCAGAGCTTAAAGAAATTGCTAAGAAAATGCAGAATGTAGATCCGGAAGATCTTGATGGATTCAGAGAATTATATGCAGAATTCCAAAAAGTATACAATAAGAAGCTTCCAAGTCTTCCAATGGGATGCGGAGTTTCCTATATGTTCTTTAATCCAAGATTACAGAACTTTGTTCCAAGAGCACATGATGGATGGGGCTTAATGGTTTTAGATGCATATATTGAAGAATAAGGAAATATATAGTTTCACGGGAGGACAGAAGAGCAGCTTCTGTCTTCCCATAAATTTTATTTATGAGAAAATAATTACATAAAATGGAAGGAGTCATGTCTATACTATGGCAAAATACATATTAAAAAGACTTGGATACATTATCGTGGTATTCTTCCTGCTTTCCCTGCTATTGTTTGGAATCTTTAAGATGGTACCAGGAGATCCGGCAAGACTTATGGTAGAAGGACAAAAGATGAGTGTTTCACCGGAACAATACGAGATGTTATATCAACAAGCGAGAGAACGTTTGGGATTGGATAAACCATTGATCATTCAGTATGTAAGCTGGATGGGAAATATTTTAAAAGGAGATTTCGGATACTCTTCTGTTTACCGTATTCCGGTAAAAGATCTGATCGGTCCTCCGATGAGAAATACGATCGCATTAAATGTGGTATACTATATCTTCTTATTTGCGATCGGAATTCCGCTTGGAATCAAATGCGCAGTGAAAAAGGATACAATGTTTGATACATCTCTTCAAGTTGCTACAATGATCGGAATCAGTATTCCTTCCTTCATTTCAGCGTTGATTTTTATTTATTTGTTTGCAATTGTTATTCCGATTTTCCCGATCAGTGGAATGGTAACGACAGGAGCAGGGTACACAGGCTTCCGAGCATTTTTAGATTATTTATACCATATGGCATTGCCGATCATCGTGTGTCTGACAGGTATCGGTGGTTTGATCCGTTACGTCAGAGGGGCGCTGCTTGATGCTTTGTCTATGGATTATGTAAGAACAGCACGTGCAAAAGGTTTGAAAGAAAAAACAGTTATTTATAAACACGCATTTAGAAATGCGCTGATTCCTATTACAGGATGGATCGTAGGCTCGATCGTTGCAATCTTTGGTGGAGCAGTAATTATTGAGACATTGTTCTCATGGAAAGGTGTCGGAAAACTTCTGATCGATTCCTTGAACCAGCATGACTATACGGTTGCACTGTCAATGCAGATGTTCTACATTTTACTAGGATTGGCAGCCAATCTGATTACAGACTTATGTTACTGTATCGTTGATCCAAGAATAAAACTCGATTAGGGGGAAAACAAATGTTATTTGGAAAGAAGAAAGAAAAACAACAGCGTTCTGTTCTCGAAGAAGAGCAGATGCAGAGTCCTTTTCGTACAATTATAAAGAACTTGTTGGAAAATAAATTGGCAATGGGCGGATTGATCGTATTTGTATCTATTTTTGCAATGTGTTTCATCCTTCCGATCTGGTTTCATCAGGATATGAACTTTCAGGATCCGACACAGAAAAATATTGCTCCGGGATTTTCCTTTCTCTCTGTTCCGAAGGACTTAAAGAACAATGCAGAAGTCATTGAATTTGGTCCGACTTTCGGTGTGGGAGTTGACAAAGACGGTTATGTTTATGAGTGGGGACAATTATCAAAGAACTTAAAAAAGATTCCATATGATATGGGAAAAGTAGTAGATATTGCAGTAGGTCAAGATCATGTACTTGCGCTAAATGATAAAGGAAAATTATTTACTTGGGGATTTAACCGCATGGGCTTAAATCATATTCCGCAGGAACTGCAAGGGAAACGAATTCGTGATATTGAAGCGGGCTATCAGATGTCAATTGCTGTTACGGAAGATGGTCAAGTTATTTCCTGGGGAAATGAGAACGCCGTTGATATTTCACCTTCGAAAGTAAAGAAGGAAAAAATCAAAGAAGTAAAATCTAATATTCAGACAGGAATGGCTCTTACAAAGGATGGACGCATCATTTCACTTGCGAAGAAAGAAACTGCTTTTGATAAGGTTCCGGAAGAAATTCAAGGAAAAGTAGAGAAAATTGCTTTGACAGACAAAGCTGCTGCAGCTGTTTTAAAAGATGGAACAGTGAGCGTGTGGGGAAACAACCACAATCACATTTTCGAAGTGCCGGAAGAGGTACAGGGAAATGCAGTAGATATTTCCGCAGGACGTAATCATATTGTAGTTGTAACAAAAGATGGTAATGCAATCGCATGGGGCGGAAATGAAAATAAACAGGCAAAAGTTCCTTCAAAAGCTACAAATATTGCAAAAGTATCTTCCGGATATTATCAAAACTGTGTGATCAAAGAAGATGGTTCTGTCGTGACATGGGGATTAAAGGGATACCTTTTAGGAACGGATAACTTAGGAAGAAATGTTTTCTACCGAATTTTAAAAGGTGGACAGATGACAATGACAGTCGGTTTCATCGCAGTAATTATTCAGTTTGCAATTGGTATTTTTGTAGGTGGAATTTCCGGCTATTATGGTGGAAAAGTAGATATCTTGCTCATGCGTTTATCTGAGGTAGTTGGATCCCTCCCATTTATTCCGCTTGCTTTGATTCTTTCTGCCTTGATCGGAAATAAAGTATCAGATGTCGGAAGAATTGTTATGATCATGTTGATTCTTGGTGTTCTCGGATGGACAGGAATTGCCAATATGGTGCGTGCGCAAGTTCTTGCAGAGCGTAATAAAGAATTTGTTGTGGCAGCCAAAGCTCTTGGTGTAAAAGAAAGAAATATTATTTTCCGTCATATCGTGCCAAACGTAATGACAATCATTATTGTGCAGGCAACAATTTCGTTTGCAAGCTGTATGTTAACAGAGTCAGGATTATCATTCTTAGGGTTCGGTGTGGCTGAGCCGCTTCCATCTTGGGGAAATATGTTGAATAACTGTCGTTCCTCAGAAGTAATTTCACAATACTGGTGGAGATGGGTATTCCCGTCAATTGTATTAGGACTTTGTACGGTCAGCATCAACCTGTTTGGAGACGGACTTCGTAAGGCAGTTGACCCGAAGGCAAATGAAAGGTAGGAAAAACGATGGCATATTTATTGGAAGTAGATGATCTACATACATTTTTTAAAACGAAAAAAGGAATTGTAAAAGCGGTGAACGGTGTTTCTTATCGTGTAGAAGCCGGGAAAACCCTGGGAATTGTTGGAGAATCCGGAAGTGGAAAAAGTGTATCGGCAATGAGTATTTTGAAGCTTCTTGATGGAAATGGATATATTGACAGCGGAACCATTACGTTCAAAGGAAGAAATTTGGCAGAATGTACGATTAACGATATGTATCAAATCCGTGGAAATGAAATTTCTGTTATTTTCCAGGAGCCGATGACCAGCTTAAATCCGGTATATACAATCGAAAAACAGTTGAATGAAGTATATTTGACACATCAGAAAGTAACCAAAAAAGAAGCGAGTGCCAAATCTTTGGAGATGTTAAAAGCAGTAAAAATTCCAAATCCGGAGTCAGTGATGAAGCAATACCCGCATCAGTTATCCGGTGGAATGCGTCAGAGAGTAATGATCGCGATGGCTCTTGCCTGTGAACCAAGTCTTTTGATCGCAGATGAGCCGACAACTGCTTTGGACGTAACCATTCAGGCACAGATCCTGAAATTGATGAATGAATTAAAGAAAGAAAAAGGTACTTCTATTTTATTCATTACTCATGACTTGGGTGTTATCAATCAAATGGCAGATGAAGTTGCGGTTATGTATTGTGGTCAGGTTGTAGAAATGTGTGCGGCGCGTACAATTTTTATGAAGGACACAAAATGCTCTCATCCATACACAGAAGGTTTGATGACTTCGATTCCACGCTTGGATACACCGGTTGGAGCAAGACTTGAGGCGATTCCTGGAGCAGTACCGCATCCTCTGGATCTTCCGAAAGGTTGTAAATTCGCACCACGTTGTAAATATGCAACAGAGAAATGTATGAATGAAGAACCAAAATTAGAGATGGCAGAAGACAATCACTTGATTCGTTGCTTCTACCCGAATAAGGAGGCTCGCCATGCAAAATAATGAAGAAAAGAAAGTACTTTTAAAAGTCACAGATTTGAAACAATGGTTTCCGATTAAGAAAACAAAATTATTTCAAAAAGAACAAGAATATGTAAGGGCAAATGACGGAATTACATTAGATATCTATGAAGGTGAAACAGTAGGACTTGTAGGAGAATCCGGATGTGGGAAATCAACTTTTGGAAGAACACTGCTGCAGATTTATCGCCAGACAGAAGGTAAGACAATGTATTATGGAAGAAGTTTGATCGATATGGCTCCGCTTTATGTAGATGAGACAGTAAAAACAATTGCTTCCCGTAAGAAAAAAATTGCAGAATTAGAAGGGGAGGCAGACGCATTAAAACAAGAATATGAGAAGATGGAAGATTCTCCGGAAAAATTCCAAAAGCAGGCAGAGTGTGAGGAAATTCAGAAGCATTGCAATATGGAATTCTTAAATCTTGTACAGATCATCGGTGGTTTTTATTGTGTAGAAGACACAAAAGAAGTGGAACAGATTTTCTTGGAAAAATTCAAAGTAGCAAGAGCTATTTGTGGGTTAAAAGAAGAAAATCAGATGGAAGGAACAGATAAAACAAAAGAAATTGCAGAGAAAACAGCAGAGTTAGAAAAAATCGAGAGCAAACTGGAAGATTTGCGTAAGAAATACGAAAAAGACGAAGCTTTTGCAAAATACGAATCTTATCGCGATGAAGGAGTAGATCTTGCAAGATTGAAATCTCAGGAAATGCGTTTCTTAAGAAAAGATATGCAGATGATCTTCCAGGATCCATACTCATCTTTGAATCCAAGAATGACAGTAGGGCAGATCATTGGAGAAGGTCTTTTGGCACATGGAATTTTTAAGAAAAATGATGAGAAGATGCAGGCTTATGTTATGGAAGTTATGGAAAAATGTGGATTGGCGCCTTATATGATTCACAGATATCCACATCAATTTTCCGGAGGTCAGAGACAGAGAATCGGAATTGCACGAGCGCTTGCATTGAAACCACGCTTTGTTGTATGTGATGAAGCTGTTTCGGCATTGGACGTATCTATCCAGTCTCAGATCGTTAACTTGTTAAAAGATTTGGGAAAAGAAGATAATCTTGCATATTTGTTTATCTCACACGGATTAAGTGTGGTAAAATATATTAGTGACAGAATTGGAGTTATGTATCTTGGAAATATTGTGGAACTTGCAACATCTGCGGAGATTTTTGCACATCCAACACATCCGTATACAGAGGCGTTGTTATCAGCAATCCCAACAACGGATCTTGATTCGGATAGAGAGATGATTCCGTTGGAAGGGGACATTCCAAGCCCTGTGCATCCGCCAAAAGGATGTAAATTCCACACAAGATGTAAATATTGTACAGAAATTTGTAAACATATCACACCGGAACTTGTAGAGATGAGACCGGGACACTATGTGGCTTGTCATCATCCGCTCGGTGAAGAGGAACAGCAATAAAAGAGAGGAATTGTCATGAGTTTTTTTGGAGGCTATAGTAAACGAGGACGTCAATTAGAAGAACAGGATCGGAAGTTTTTAGAGTTTCAAAGACAGATAAGAGAAGAAGAAATGGTTTTTGAAAAGGGAGATTATCTCGCTATGGTTCTCGGGGCATTTTGGGCATTGTGGCCAGCCCTTGCGATTACACTTGCTGTAATCGTAGGAGTCAGTCTTTTCTTCTTATAAAAGGCATTCAGTAAGGAAGGGAACAAAGAATGGAATACGAGAAAAAAGCAGCAATTGTAAAAAGGACACTCTGGGAGCAGATCGCAGATGCCCTGCGAGAAGATATTATTCGAGGGAAAATTATGCCGGGGGAACGAATTGTAGAGGAAGAAATTGCGGAAAAATTCCATGTGAGTCGTGGACCGGTACGAGAAGCCTTGCGTCATATTGAAGAAGAAGGGTTGATTATCTACGAATCGCATAAGGGGTGTACGGTACGGGAAATATCATATGAAGAAATGCAGGAAAAGTATCTTGTTCGTTCTACGCTCGAGATTTTGGCTGTACGTCTAATCGCGGGAAATCTTTCAGAAGAATATGAAGAGAAAATGAAAGACTGCCTAAAGGAAATGGACGACGCTGCTAAAGAAAAAGATGTCTACCGGATTCTTTGTTTGGATGAAGAATTTCATTCTTGCATTGTAAAAGCGGCAAAATGCGATACCTTGTATAAAGTTTGGGCAATGCTGCGTGAAAGCAACATTCGTGCACATTATACGTTGGAAGCGGAGTCGATCATACCGTTTGACGTAATCCGAAAAAATCATGAAGTTCTTTTAAAAGGACTGAAGGAATTATCAGTAGAAGAAACTTCGAGACTGATCGAAGAACATTATATGATTGTTCCGGAAGTATTACATGAAAAACTGAATCAGAAAAACGATGAGAATGCAATGAAAAGGTAATGTGAGGAAAAGAGTATGTATATAATAAAAAATGGTCGGATCCATGTGGGAGATGGAACTGTCATGGAAAAAGGCGATATTCTGATAGACGGTACAAAGATACAAAAGGTTGCACCGGTGATCGAATGTGAAGAAGCAGAAGTGATCGATGCCTCAGGAAAAGAAGTATTTCCTGGATTTATCGATCCACAATCTTCAATCGGGGCGATGGGGATTCCTGGAAGAACTATGGATACAGACGAGACGTCAAGTCTTGTGACGCCGGAATTGAGTATCAAATATAGTATTGATCCGGACGAATTGAATGCACAGGAATTCTATAAAAGTGGAATCACAACAGTAGGCTGCACTCCGGGAAACTATAACTTGTTCAGCGGGCAAGTGGCGGCTGTTAAAACTGCACCACAGAAGATGCAGACGAGACTTCTGAAAGAACACGCAGCTTTAAAAGGAAGCGTGGAGGCAGGAGTAAAACAAGTATTCGGTGGAAGAAAACAATCTCCGATGACAAGAATGGCTACAATAAGTCTCTTTAAAAAGACAATCGATGATGCCAGAAGAGCAAAGGAAAAGAGCAGAGCACAGAAAGTACTTTGTGATGTGTTGGATCAGAAGACGATGTCATTATTTGTGGCTGCAGAGACAAAAGGAGAAATTGATTCCCTTCTGTACATTTTGAAAGATGAGGCCGTGAATAAAGTACTTGTAGACGGATTTTGTTTTGGCGATTGCGTAGAAGAGATGAAGGCGCAAAATGTTGGTTTGATCTTAGGAAGTGTGAATATGATGTCTCAGATTGCAAAGCATGGAATGAAAATGGATAAGCTGGTTGAGTTGGCAGACAATGGCAATCTGATTGCTTTTACCAATACATTTAACGGAAGATCAGAAGGAAGAGAAATCTTTATTTGGAGTGCGATCGAAGCATATCGCGCAGGTGTGGATGCAGAAAAGGTAGTAGAGATGATGACATTATCTCCTGCAAAAATGCTTGGAATTGAAGACAGAGTTGGAACGATCGAAGAAGGAAAAGACGCAGATATTTCTATCTTCAGCGCGCATCCGGTTACTACTTATGCAGCAAAAGTAGAGAGAAGCATTGTGAATGGAGAGGTGATACTATAATGAAGATTCTGATTAAAAATGGTACGTTATGTACAATGACAGAACAAAGCGAACCTTTCAAAGGCGATGTTCTTGTAGAAAACGGAAAGATAGTAAAAGTAGATACACAGATTGAAGAAAAGGATGCAAAAGTGTTAGATGCTTCCGGACTTTATGTTATGCCGGGATTGATTGATGCGCATACACATATCGGTTTATTTGACTTCAATCAGGAAACTAGCGTGGACGATGCGAACGAAATGACAGATCCTGTTGTAGCTGATTTGGATGCGCGATTTGGTATCAATCCAAAAGCAAGAGAATTTCAAGTGTCTTATGAACATGGAATTACAACATTACTCGTAACACCGGGAAGCGGAGAAGTATTTTGCGGCTTACCTGTTGCATTAAAGACATATGGAGACAATGCGTTTAAGATGACGCTGAAAGCGCCATGTGCAGTGAAAATCGCGTTGGGAGGAAATCCGAAAAATACATTTGGAGCAATGTCAAGACTTCCGATGACGAGAATGGGAATTGCCGATGTACTTCGCGATACATTCCGTAGAGCAAAAGAATACTTGGAGAAAAAAGAACGAGGCGAAGAGCCGGCATATGATTCTAATATGGAAGCATTGAGTCGCGCTCTTACCGGAGAATTACCATGTAAAGTACATTGTACACAGTACGATATGCTTACTGCTATTGAAGTTTGCAAAGAATTCGGCGTGAGATTTTCTATTGAACATGCTTGGGGAGCGACAGACTATATAGATGAGATCGTAGAAAGCGGCTGTGACATCTGTTATGGACCGATTGCTACATATCGTTGTCCGGGTGAAAGAAGAAAAATCGATATTGAAGCAGTTAAAGAACTGGATGAACGTGGTGTGAATGTTGCAATCGTAACAGATTCTCCGATTATGAGTGAAGAATCTTTGTATCACCATATTGGAGAAGCAGTACGAGAAGGAGTTCCGCAGGAACGTGCAATTCGTATGGTTACAGTTAATGCTGCAAAGAGTATGGGAGTAGAGGACAGAATCGGTACATTGGAAGAAGGTAAAGATGCAGATATCATTCTTGTAAAAGGCCGTCTTGGATTAGATACCAATGCGGAAGTACAATGTACGATGATTGACGGAAAAGTAGTTTATCAAAAAGGAGAATAGAAAATTTTGTCTTGATGCAATTGCAATCTATTTTGTAATGAGGTATAATGACTTTGTTAGAATTTTGATAAACAGACAAATGGAGGAATGGAATTATGTTAGTATCAGCAAAAGAAATGCTTGATAAAGCAAAAGCAGGTCACTACGCAGTTGGTCAGTTCAACATCAACAACCTTGAGTGGACAAAAGCTATTTTACTTACAGCTCAGGAGAATAACTCACCAGTAATCTTAGGTGTATCTGAAGGTGCTGGAAAATATATGTGTGGATATAAAACAGTTGTAGGTATGGTTAACGGTATGTTAGAAGAACTTAACATTACTGTTCCTGTAGCTCTTCATTTAGACCACGGCAGCTACGAAGGATGTATGAAATGTATCGAAGCAGGATTTTCTTCAATCATGTTCGATGGTTCACACTACCCAATCGAAGAAAACGTTGCTAAAACAAAAGAATTAGTAGCAATCGTAAAAGAAAAAGGAATGTCACTTGAAGCAGAAGTTGGAGCTATCGGTGGAGAAGAAGATGGAGTTGTAGGTGCAGGTGAATGTGCTGATCCACAGGAATGTAAGATGATCGCTGATCTTGGAATCGACTTCCTCGCAGCAGGTATCGGAAACATCCACGGAAAATACCCAGAAAACTGGCAGGGATTAAGCTTCGAAACATTAGACGCTATCCAGCAGTTAACAGGAGATATGCCATTAGTACTTCACGGTGGTACAGGTATCCCAGCAGATATGATCAAAAAAGCAATCGACCTTGGTGTATCTAAGATCAATGTTAATACAGAGTGTCAGTTAGCATTTACAGCAGCTACACGTAAATACATCGAAGAAGGCAAAGATCAGCAGGGCAAAGGATACGATCCACGTAAAGTATTAGCTCCAGGTTTTGAAGCAATCAAAGCTACAGTAAAAGAAAAAATGGAATTATTCGGTTCTGTAAACAAAGCTTAATAGAGATGATTTATACGAGAGGGTGCAGCTTTTTGGCTGCCCTCTTTTTCTATACTTAAAAGTCATCATTAGAAAATCTTATGAAATTCTGCGATTCCTAACTTGCAAAATGAAAAAAATTCATGTATCGTATAAAGTAAATTTTGATATTTTTTACGGAGAGGAAAAGTGAGATGAGCGACTTTATTAATGTAGCAGAGATTTTTGGGGAGAATGTTTTTAATGATACAGTTATGCAGGAGAGACTTCCGAAAAAGGTGTATAAAGAACTGAAAAAGACGATTGAAGAAGGAAAAGAGTTAGATCTTGACACCGCGGACGTGATTGCTCATGAGATGAAGGAATGGGCGATTGAAAAAGGGGCAACACATTATACACATTGGTTCCAGCCACTAACAGGAGCTACTGCAGAAAAGCATGATTCTTTTATATCGGCGCCGATGCCTAGTGGAAAGGTTCTTATGAGTTTTTCTGGAAAAGAGCTTATCAAAGGAGAGCCTGATGCATCTTCGTTCCCATCGGGAGGACTTCGAGCTACATTTGAAGCGAGAGGTTATACCGCTTGGGATTGTACGTCTCCGGCGTTTGTAAGACAAGATGCGGGCGGGGCAACTCTTTGTATTCCGACAGCATTTTGTTCCTATAAAGGTGAGGCGTTGGATCAGAAGACACCGCTTCTTCGATCCATGGAAGCGCTGAATAAGGAAACTCTGCGACTTCTCCGTTTGTTTGGCAATACGACAACGAAAAAAGTAATTCCATCTGTAGGAGCAGAGCAGGAATATTTTCTTGTAGATAGAGAAACCTATTTGAAACGAAAAGATCTGGTATTTACGGGAAGAACTCTTTTTGGAGCAATGCCGCCGAAGGGACAAGAACTTGACGATCATTATTTCGGAAGTATTCGTGAACGAATTGCAGCCTATATGAAGGACGTTAACGAAGAACTTTGGAAGCTGGGAGTAACAGCGAAGACACAGCATAACGAGGCGGCTCCGGCACAGCATGAGCTAGCTCCGATCTATGAGAAATGTAACGTGGCGGTCGATCATAACCAGCTTGTGATGGAGGTACTGAAAAAGGTAGCTTCCAGACATGGACTCCATTGCCTGCTTCATGAAAAACCATTTGCAGGGGTAAATGGTTCCGGTAAACATAATAACTGGTCACTTACGACAGATGATGGAAAGAATCTCTTGGATCCGGGTAAAACACCGCACGACAATATTCAGTTTTTATTTATCTTAATCTGTATTTTGAAAGCGGTAGATGATTATGCAGGACTTCTTCGTGAGTCTGCAGCAGATCCTGGGAATGATCATCGTCTTGGAGCAGCAGAAGCGCCTCCTGCAATTATTTCCGTATTTCTTGGGGAACAGCTTGAGGATGTGCTGGAACAGCTTGTGGCGACGGGAGAAGCGACAAGAAGTATCAAATCCGGCGTGTTGGAAACAGGGGTAAGAACACTTCCGGATCTTGCAAAAGACGCAACGGACCGAAACAGAACATCTCCATTTGCCTTTACAAATAATAAGTTTGAATTTCGTATGGTTGGTTCTCGTGATTCTGTCGCAGCGCCAAATATCGTATTAAATACGATTGTAGCCGATGTATTTTCAGAAGCTTGCGATATACTGGAGCAGGCAGAAGATTTTGAAATGGCAGTACATGACCTGATTAAAGAATATGCCATGAAACATCAGAGAATTGTCTTTAACGGAAATGGATATTCTGAGGAATGGGTAAAAGAAGCCGAGAGAAGAGGACTTCCAAATATTAAATCTATGGTAGAATCCATTGATGAGATGGTGTCCGAAAAAGCGGTAAAAGTTTTTGAAAAATTTGGCGTCTTTACAAGAGCAGAATTAGAATCCAGAGCGGAGATTAAATACGAAGCATATGCAAAAGTATTAAATATTGAAGCAAGATCTATGATCGATATTGCAAGCAAACATATCATTCCGGCGGTTATGCGATATACGAAAGAACTGGCAGAGACTGTCAATGCAGTAAGGGAAGCCGGTGCGGATTATGAAGTGCAGGCAGATATTTTACATCGCGTATCCACACTTTTGAAAGAATCGAAAGAGGCGCTTGAGAAGTTAGGTATCGTAACACGTCAGGCGATGGAGAAAGAAGAAGGAAAAGAGCAGGCATTTTGGTTCTATGAGGAAGTAGCTCCGGCAATGGAGGCTCTTAGAAAACCGGTAGATGAATTGGAAATGATCGTTGCAAAGGATATGTGGCCAATGCCATCTTACGGTGATTTGATATTTGAAGTATAAAGAAAGCGAGGGAGTATGAATCGTAGTGAATTTATAAAGGAACTTCGCGAAGCGCTGAAAAATAGTGTAAGTGAAGCAGACGTACAGGACAATGTCCGGTATTATGCAGGATATATTGATGATGAAGTGAAAAAAGGACGCAGCGAAAAAGAAGTGCTTGAGGAATTGGGAGATCCGTGGCTGATTGCAAAAACGATTGCTACGACTCCTGGAAACCAAACCGGCTCTCAAGAATATGAAGGTGTAGAGGACAGTTTCCGAAGGACAAGCCGTGAACAGAAAGAGCAAGGACAACGTGTACATGTTTTTAATTTGAATAGCAAATGCAAAGTTGCACTTCTTATCTTGGCGATCGTTGCAATTATATTTTTAGTATTTTCTGTCCTGACCGGGATCATATCCATGCTGATGCCGTTCCTTGGACCGATACTTGTGATCGTTATTGTTGTAAAGATTTTTTCGAATCGAAAAAGATGAAAAAGGCTCACTCCGAGAGGGGTGAGTCTTTTGCATTTGGAAAACCTTAATAAAAAATTAATGATATTTAAAAGTATCTCAAGGACTCATATATATAGAAATGATATAATGCACATAAGTAATGCGCCTGACAAAACATGAGTGTTATGTGAAAGCAGGTTGCAGGGGAAAAACGCAGGAAGGAGAGCATAAGTGGGCGAGATAATCAAAGTAAAACATCTGTACAAATTGTATCGTGTCGGAGATGATGTGGTTCATGCACTCGACGGGGTGGATTTTTCTATACACGAAGGAGAATTTTGTGCGATTGTTGGTACATCGGGCTCTGGAAAATCAACGCTTCTGAATATGTTGGCAGGCTTGGAAAAGCCGACAAGAGGTGAGATTGTGATTGCAGGAGAGCATATAGAAGGTCTGAACGAAAATCAACTGGTGAAATTCAGAAGAGAACATGTCGGATTTATTTTTCAATCGTTTCATTTGATCGGAACAATGAATGCGGTGGAAAATGTAGCGCTTCCATTGACATTTCGAGGAATTCCCAAAGAGAAAAGATTAAAAGCAGCAGACAAAATGCTGGATCTTGTGAATTTGAAAAAACATAAAAAACATTTGCCGAACCAGATGTCGGGCGGTCAACAACAGCGTGTTGGAGTGGCGAGAGCTCTTGTAATGGATCCACAGATCATCTTTGCAGATGAACCGACCGGAAATCTGGACTCTCATACTTCAAAAGAAGTGATGGAATTGATGCGAAATGTTGTGAAGAAGCAGAAAAAAACATTGGTCATGGTAACGCATGATAACGAATTAGCGTCATATGCCGACAGGGTATTTCATATTATTGACGGAAAAATTGTAAAAATAGAAGATAAGAGGGAGGAAAAAAACGATGAGACAGATGAATAAACTGGCAGCAGTGTTGCTATGCGCAACGCTTACTCTTTCAGGAATGGTGCCGATGGGAGCGAAAGCTGCTGACAATCCAACAATGCAGTTTTCTACAGAAAATACAAAAACAAAAGAAGTATTGAGCCTAAAATTGAAAGGTGAAAATACACCGAATTTCAAATATGGAGAAACAAAAAAACTGGAATTGACTTTAAAAAACAGTGGAGAAGAGGAAATTCAAAACATTACGATCACTCCGAAAGTAACAACAGGTATTAAAAATTGGCCATTTGAGATTGAAAAAGTATCTTATGAACAAGAAATTGCAAGCGTAAAGGGAAAAGAAAGTGTTGATGTTGTATTTTCTTTAATCCCTCGTCAAAATGTAGAATCTAAATATTATAAAGTACTTTTTGATGTTTCTTATGGAGAAAAGACATTTGAACAAGGCGTGTTCGTAAAGATGGAAGGAAAACCGAAGGAAGAAAAACCTTCCAAAGAACCGGATAAAACTCCGGATGATCATCAAAATAATACAGGAGGTAATGTAAATAACTATCCTATGGTAGACGTGGGAGGAGATTTACCGCCTGTAGACGTAGGAGGTTCTGGTGGAGGAGCGGGAGAAACTTCCGGAAGTGCATTGACTCCGCGTGTGATCGTAACAGGATTTTCTACAGATCCGGCAGAAGTAAAAGCCGGAACGAACTTTAAACTGATTGTGCATTTACAAAACACATCAAAAAAGACAGCAGTAAAGAATATGTTATTTGACTTTAATGCGCCGTCAGAAGGCAGCGATGAGAATACAACATCACCGGCGTTCCTTCCGTCTTCCGGCTCCAGCGTAGTGTATTTGGAAGGAATCAAAGCAAATGGGAAAAAAGATATTTCCATTGATTTGAATGCAAAAGCAGATTTAGTACAGAAACCGTATAGTATTGATCTTTCTATGAAGTATGAAGATGGAAACGGAGGTCAATTTGAAAGCGCGGCAAGTATTTCGGTACCGGTGAAACAGGATGCAAGATTCGAATTCAGTGAATTTGAGATGAGCTCCGATGTTGTGGAAGTAGGAAGCGAATGTAATGTAATGTGTAACCTGTATAATCTTGGACGCGTTAAGCTCTATAATGTGAAAGCAAGATTTGAAGGGGAAGGATTAAAGTCAAAAGAATTATTTGTCGGAAATGTAGAACCGGGCGCTACGGCGGTCATCGATGGTATGGTAACTGGAGAAGAAGTGACGACCGGGGATGGAAAAGCAAAACTTATCATTACATATGAAGATGAAACAGGAGCGATTGCTACTGCGGAGAAAGAACTTACATTGATGGTAACAGAGCCTGTACCTCAAGATGCAATCATGGATGATCCATCTATGATGGAACCGGAGGAAGAAAAAGGCTTCCCTGTCATTCCGATTGTAATTGCAGTTTTGGCAGTCGTGGCAATTGTTGCATTCGTGTTAGTGAAGAAGCATAAAAAGAAAAAAGCAAATGAAGAAGAGGAGGAATTCTTAGAAGATGAGCTTGATAGACTTACTGAGGATGAGTAGTGGGAACCTTAAGCGAAGAAAACTTAGGACATTTCTTACCGTGCTCGGAGTCGTGATAGGAACAGCTTCTATCGTTGTTATGATCTCTCTTGGTCTTGGTCTTCAGAAATCCATGTATGAAGATATTGAAAAATCCGGCGGACTTACGGAGATTGAAGTATCATCTGAAGATATGTGGGGGCCGGAATCCGGTTCTTCATCTGAGGAAAAGAAACTTATTACAGACGATATGGTGGAACAATTTAAGACCTTGGATCACGTAGTGTATGCCTCTCCGGTTCTGAATGTATCTGCATTGGCTCTGAAAGGCAATTATGAAGGCTGGCTGGAACTGTATGGCATGTCTCATGAAGCGCTGTCTCAGATGGAGATTCCGCTCGCAGAAGGAGGAAAACTTCCGGCAGTAAATAGCGGAAATTTGGAACTGGTATATGGTAATATGGTCCTTCAAAACTTTAATAAAAAGAATGGAGGCGGGGGATATTGGGAGACAGGCGAACTTCCGGATATAGATCTTGCTAAAGATTCTTTGTTTTTGATCTTGGATCAAGATGCATATTATCAGTCGAGTTCGGGCGTATTTGGCGAAGAAACAGGAGGAGAATCCACGACTCCGAAAGTAGCAAAGAAATATGCGGTAAAGGCCTCCGGCGTTGTAAAAGGCGGAATTGAAGATTGGAATCAGTTTTCTTACAATACATATTGTGACCTGGAAACATTGAAAACAGTATTGAAAAAGGAATTCAAAGGAAGAGCGATTCCGGGACAACCGGTTGCGGAAAATGGAAAGCCGTATAAGTACTTTGTTTATAATAGTGCAAAAGTAAAAGTAGATGATCTGAATAATGTGGAAGCAGTATCTGCGCTGATTCGTGACATGGGATTTCAAACGCATAGTAATGCGGAGTATTTGGAAAGCATGAAAAAACAGTCTGCAATGATTCAGGCAGTTCTTGGTGGAATTGGAGCAATTTCGCTTCTTGTAGCGGCGATAGGTATTGCAAACACGATGATGATGTCTATTTATGAAAGAACAAAGGAAATCGGTGTCATTAAGGTACTTGGATGTGATATGAAAAATATCAAACAAATGTTTTTAATGGAAGCAGGTTTCATAGGGTTCATAGGAGGCGTTGTGGGCAATATTTTCAGTATCATCGTATCCTTTGTGCTTAATCGAGTAGTAGCAAGCGCAGGAGCGGATATGGGGCTTTCAGGAGGCATTTCCCATATTCCGGTATGGCTTGTTATGGCCTCTCTCATATTTGCAACATTGGTAGGAATGGCAGCGGGATATTTTCCGGCGCTTCGTGCGATGCGTTTAAGTCCTTTGGCAGCAATTCGAAGTGAATAAAGTGAATATAAAATGGGATTCCGGTGCTGCGTTACCCACGCACCGAAATCCCATTTTTCCTCTAATTGCGCAGCATCTCTGCACGCCTGAAATTTGTTTTAAAATAAAATGAAACCCCGGTAGGGGAGCTACCGGGATCTCGAGGGGAGTATAAATAATTAATAAGGGGTTGTAGAAATAATTTCTACATGAGTTAGTATAATATAAATTGGTAAAAAAAGCAAGAAAAATTTAAAAAATAATTAAGACTTGTGTTCGTTTTGTGTATAAAAAAGTAAAAATAAAGACATAATAGCATTGTAACATTAAAATACAGGAGGAATTTACAATGGCAAAAACAAATTCAACAAACAATATGAACAACAAAAACTCTTACGCATCTATGAGTGATGGGCAGAACAAGAACAAAACATCTAACAAAGTAACTAATAAGAATGCAAATAATGCATCAAACAAAAATGTAAACAGATCATCGAATAAAAATGCACGTTCTGCAAGTGAGGACACTAATTATTAAGATTGTTTCACAAAGAAGAGACGTAAACTTAAAAAAAGTTTACGTCTCTATTTGACATATGGGATAGTTATGAAATAATATAGAAAAAAGAACCCAATGTTTGAATAAACAAGGGAAATGTGGAGGATACATAATGAAAAAAATAGAATTGATCGCACCGTGTCATTTTGGACTGGAATCAGTTTTAAAAAGAGAAGTGCAAGATCTGGGATATGAGATTTCTTCCGTAGAGGATGGAAGAGTATCATTTTATGGAGACATGGAGGCAATCTGTCGTGCGAATATTTTTTTGCGGACAGCAGAGAGAGTACTTTTGAAAGTAGGTTGCTTTAAAGCGGTTACTTTTGATGAATTGTTTGAAAAAACAAAGCAGATTCCGTGGGAAACGTACATTCCAAAAGATGGAAAATTCTGGGTGACAAAAGCAGCTTCTGTAAAGAGCAAGTTGTTCAGTCCTTCAGACATCCAGTCAATTATGAAGAAAGCTATGGTAAATCGTATGAAGGAACACTATCATACGGATTGGTTTCAAGAGGACGGGGCATCATATCCGATTCGTGTATTTCTTATGAAAGACATTGTAACAGTGGGAATCGATACATCCGGTGTCTCTCTTCATAAAAGAGGCTACAGACAGCTTCAGAGTAAAGCTCCGATTACAGAAACATTGGCGGCAGCTCTTATTATGCTGACACCTTGGAAGAAAGATCGTATTCTTGTAGATCCGTTTTGCGGTAGCGGTACGTTTCCAATCGAAGCGGCAATGATCGCGGCCAATATTGCTCCAGGCATGAATCGCTCTTTTACGGCTGAAGAATGGACAAACCTGATTCCGAAGAAGTTATGGTATGATGCGGTGAATGAGGCAAATGAGCTTGTAAACGACGATATAGAAGTAGATATTCAAGGATATGATATCGATGGTGCAGTAGTAAGAGCAGCAAGGGAAAATGCAAGAGAAGCCGGAGTGGAGCATCTCATTCATTTTCAGGAGCGGGCAGTAAAAGATCTTCGTCATCCGAAAAAGTATGGCTTTATTATTACGAATCCACCGTATGGAGAGCGTTTGGAAGAGAAAGAAAATCTGCCGGGACTTTACAAAGAGTTTGGAGACAGTTTTAAGAAACTGGATAGCTGGTCTGCTTATATGATTACAAGTTATGAGGATACAGAAAAATATTTTGGAAGAAAGGCAGACAAAAATCGTAAAATTTACAATGGAATGCTGAAAACATATTTTTATCAGTTCTTGGGACCAAAGCCGCCAAGACAGAAAAAGGAGACGCAGGATGAAAAATAGAATTATTTTTGCTACAGGCAATCAGGATAAGATGAAAGAAATCCGTATGATTTTAGCGGAGCTTGGGATGGAGATTCTTTCTATGAAGGAAGCAGGAATCGACGTTGACATCGTGGAAGACGGAACTACATTTGAAGAGAATGCCCAGATTAAGGCAACCGCTATTTCGAAACTTTTGCCGGAAGATATCGTGCTTGCAGACGATTCGGGCTTGGAGATTGATTATTTGAACAAAGAACCAGGGATATATTCTGCGCGTTATGCTGGAACAGATACACCGTATACGATTAAGAATAATCTTCTTTTGGATCGCTTGGAAGGGGTGCCGGATGAAAAACGTACCGCAAGATTTGTATGTGCCATTGCAGCAGCATTCCCGGATGGTACAGTGGAGACAGTGCGTGGAACAATTGAAGGACGTATTGGATATGAAATTGCCGGTGAGAATGGATTTGGATATGATCCAATCTTCTATCTGCCGGAATATGAGTGCACAACTGCAGAAATTTCAGTGGAAAAGAAAAATGAGCTTAGCCATAGGGGGAAAGCGCTTCGCGCGATACGTCCGATTATTGAACGAAAGATGGGATAAAACTATGAAAACGATGAGAGTAATGATTGTGAGTGATACACATGGGCGTCACAGCGCTTTGGACGAAGCTTTGGAACGTGCAGGCAAGATTGATATGCTGCTCCATTTGGGAGATCTAGAAGGTGGGGAAGAGTATATTGAGGCTGTGGCAGAATGTCCGGTCTGTATGGTATCAGGAAATAATGATTTCTTTTCTTTTCAAAAAAAAGAAAGAGAGTTTTCGCTTGCAGGGAAAAAAATATTTATGACGCATGGACATTATTATTACGTGTCTATGGGAACGGAGATGATTCGAAAGGAAGGAATATCCAGAGGAGTTGATGTGGTGATGTTCGGCCATACGCACAGACCTTATTTTGAGCAGGATGAAAAGATTACGATATTGAATCCGGGAAGTTTGTCATTTCCCAGACAGCCAGGCAGACAGGGAAGTTATATGATTATGGAAATTCTGCCGAATGGCGAGATGAAATTCGAGACGTATTACTTATAAAAACGCCGTAAAATGGGCGTTTTTCAAAAAAATAAAAAAAAATAAAAAAAATTGAAAAAAGTTGTTGACATTTCCGTGCAGAGCATATATAATAACGATTGTGTCACGGAGATGACAACAACGAAAACAAAAAACGGGGTGTGGCTCAGCTTGGCTAGAGCGCCTGGTTTGGGACCAGGAGGCCGCAGGTTCGAATCCTGTCACCCCGATTTTGCGGGTGTAGTTCAATGGTAGAACACTAGCCTTCCAAGCTAGATACGTGGGTTCGATTCCCATCACCCGCTTTCTTAAAGCCGATGAAGAAAGCTTTAAGACACCAATGAATGCGATATGTGTTTGTAGCTCAGTTGGATAGAGCAACGGCCTTCTAAGCCGTGGGTCGGGGGTTCGAATCCCTCCAAGC
>Scrappy_p2__coassemble_805_pt1 | contig 25697 bp, 24 predicted proteins | sample Scrappy_p2__metabat2_high_PE_016 | metagenome-assembled genome bin Scrappy_p2 | reverse complement strand
ACCATACCCGCTGCCCACTTCACACCTAATTCCCGTTTCACTGATGCAATCGCCGCCACACACGGTGTGTAGAGGAGACAGAATACAAGAAGAGACGCAGCTCCAACTGTTGTAAGACTGCTTTGAAGAATCGCAGTACTTCCGAATAACACTTCCAAAGAAGATACCACACTTTCTTTTGCCATGAAGCCGGACACCAAAGCAGTCACAACTCTCCAGTCTCCAAAGCCGACCGGAATAAAGATCGGCGCAATCGCACCTGCGATCATTGCAAGAATACTGTTTTGGGAATCTGTTACCATATTCATTCCGGTGTCAAAATTCTGCAAGAACCAAATGACGATCGTTGCTACAAAAATAACGGTAAACGCTCTCTGCAAAAAATCTTTCGCCTTATCCCAAAGAAGATGCAATACGTTCTTAGCTCCCGGCATACGATAATTCGGAAGCTCCATCACAAACGGAACCGCTTCTCCTTTGAATGTCGTCTTTTTAAAGATCAAAGCCATCAAAATTCCCATGACAATTCCAAATACATACAGACAAAGCATAACAAGTCCGCCTTTTCCCGGGAAAAATGCTGCTGCAAAAAATCCGTAGATTGGAAGCTTTGCACTACAGCTCATAAACGGAGTCAAAAGGATCGTCATCTTACGGTCTCGCTCCGAAGGAAGCGTTCTACTTGCCATAACTCCCGGAACTGTACAGCCAAATCCGATCAGCATCGGAACAATACTTCTTCCTGATAAACCAAGCTTTCTTAAAAGTTTATCCATAATAAATGCAACACGAGCCATATATCCACTGTCTTCTAAGATAGAAAGGAAGAAAAACAGTGTCACAATGATTGGAAGGAAGCTTAACACTCCACCAACTCCGCCGAAAATCCCATCTACTACAAGAGATTGGATGACACTGCTCACACCAGCCACCTCCATCATTCTGGCAACCTGATTTGCCAACTGATTGATCCCAAGATCTAATACATGCTGCAAAAATGCACCGATCACATTGAAGGTGAGCCAAAACACAATTCCCATGATTCCAATAAATGCCGGAATTCCTGTGTATTTCCCAGTTAGGAAATGGTCAATCTTTTGACTTCGGATACGTTCTTTACTCTCTTTTGGTTTGATCACCGTTTCATTGCATACACTTTCAATATACTCAAAACGCATCTGCGCAACTGCCGCCGAACGATCCAGCCCGGTTTCTTCCTCCGTCTGCTTGGCAATATCTTCTAGAAGGTTCTTCTCATTCTCTGTCAGTTTCAGACTCTCAAGAATCTGTTCATCGCCTTCCATAATCTTGCTTGCCGCAAAACGGACCGGAATCTCTGTCGCTTTTGCATGATCTTCGATCAAATGCATCACCGCATGAAGTCCTCGATGAATTCCTTCTTCCTTTTTACAAAAATCCGTCTCCATCGGTCGTTCCTGATATTTTGCTACATGCATTGCATGACGAACGAGCTCTTCGATTCCCTCGCCTTTGGCTGCTGAAATAGGGATAACCGGAACCCCAAGCAATTCTTCCATCTCGTTCACAAGAACGGAACCATCGTTTTCTCGAAGCTCATCCATCATATTCAGCGCTACGACCATTGGAAATCCAAGTTCCAAAAGCTGCATCGTCAAATACAGATTTCGTTCAATATTTGTCGCATCTACAATATTGATAATCCCTTTCGGTTTTTCCCGAATCACGAATTCGCGCGTTACGATTTCTTCGCTGCTATATGGCGACATCGAATAAATTCCCGGAAGATCTGTAATCAATGTATTCTCGTATCCGCGGATTACACCATCTTTTCGATCTACAGTCACGCCCGGGAAATTCCCCACATGCTGTTTGGAACCCGTCAATTGATTGAACAATGTTGTTTTCCCACAATTTTGGTTTCCTACCAATGCAAAAGTCAGAGTCACATCATCCGGTAACGGATCTTCTTCCTTCTTATCGTGAAAACGTCCACCTTCTCCATAACCCGGATGGTGTTTCTCCTGCTTCAAACTTTTCTCTTTTTTCGTCTTCACCACAATTTCATCTACAGTAGATTTTTTCGGCTTATGCGGCTCACTAATCTCAATATTTTCAGCATCTTCCAAACGAATCGTTAATTCATATCCATGGATCTGTAATTCAATGGGATCTCCCATCGGTGCGTATTTTACAACAGTAACTTCTGTTCCTTGTATTAACCCCATATCCAAAAAATGTTGTCGAAGATTTCCACTTCCTCCAACTGCTAATATGGTAGCTGTACTTCCTATTGATAATTCATTTAATTTCATGATTTTCTCCTTAGTTAGGCATAACTTACCCAAAACTCATTATATAAAACTCATTTTCAAAAGTCAAGTAACCAGTTCCGGCAAAAAAAGAAATGTACTCTGATTCTGCAAATATCTCACAGATCAGAAATACATTTCCTTTCGCTTGTTTCTTTATCTCGCATTACTTGCAGCAATCTTCACTCTGCTCCACAAGTCGCCCATGATTTTTTTCGTATCCTCATTATACTCGAATACTTCATCCTTTTCATTGTCAGTTCTCGGAATATACGCTTCGATTCCTTCGTAATCTCCGCCTTCTCCGTAGATATCTTCCATTACTTCCTGATTCGCAGAAGTATATCCAACATAACTTGAATTATCGTACGCTCCTTCATAGTCGCATGCAAAGTTAATAAACGCATGTGCAAGCTCCGGATTCTTGGCATTCTTTGGAATTACCATGGCATCAGACCAAAGGTTTGTTCCATATTCCGGCATATAATACCCCATGTTTTCATTTTCATCCATGACATACGTTGCATCTCCGGAATAGATCAATCCGAGCGCCTTTCTTCCCTGTGCCATGTTATCGATGATCTCATCCGTCACAATCTCCGCATCCATAGTCTGCACACACTGCACAAGCCAATCATAAGCTTCTTTCATCTCTTTATCGCTTGTTGTGTTCATGGAATATCCTAAGTCTTTCAATGCCATCATAAAGGAATCACGTTCTGAATCATAGAGGTACACATCTCCTTTGTATTTCTCATTCAGGAAAATACCAAATCCCTGTTCCTCCAAGTCTTTGACGTCCACCTTTGTTTTGTCATATACAATTCCAACTGTTCCCCAAAAATACGGTACAGAATACTCATTCTTCGGATCATACGGAAGACCTTTGACACTATCTGAGAGTTTTTCAAAACAATCTAACTTGGAGTGATCCAGTTTTTGAAGAAGTTCTTCCTCAATCAATCTCTGAACCATATAATCACTCGGCACAAGAATGTCGTACGGTTCTCCATTGGCAACTTTGATATACATCTGCTCGTTCGACTCAAAATTCTCCATGATTACCTTCGCTCCCGTTTCTTTTTCAAACTCTTTGAGAATATTCTCGCCTGTATACTCTCCCCAGTTATAGAGATGAAGTGTTTGTCCTTCAAACGGACGGTCACTCTTACTTCCGTTCCATCTGACCACTCCAACAACCAATACGAGCACAAGCGCTCCTGCCATCACCGGGATCCAATGATTCTTTCTCGCAATGACGTCCCGTTTTTTTCGTTTTGCGGCAAACACAGGTGCCAGGTTGATGATGAGCAAGACTGCTGTGATGATGACAACCATAAGTGTCGATACGGCATTGATGCTTGGATTCACACGTTTACTCATCGTATATACCATAATACTTAAGTTCTTCACACCCCCACCGGTTACAAAGTAGGAGATGATAAAATCATCGATGGACATCGTGAATGCGATCAACGCTCCTGACACAATCCCAGGTGTAATCTGTGGTACAATGACTTTCACGAGCGCCTGCCACGGTGTACATCCAAGATCCATCGCTGCATCCGCTAGGTTTGGATCTAATTGTTTAATCTTCGGCATAACGGAAAGCATAACATACGGGATACAAAACGCAATATGCGCAAGCAGCATCGTCGCATAGCCTTTTTCTACTTTAAACGTAATAAAAAGAAGCATAAATCCAATAGCTGTTACAATCTCCGGATTCATCATCGGAAGGTTGTTGACCTGTTCCATCAGATTCCGTATGATTTTTTTTGATTTACTAAGCCCAATCGCCGCAATGGTTCCGGCAATCGTCGAAATCAAGGTCGCTAAGATTGCCACACTAAATGTCGTATATAACGCTTCCATCATATCCTGTGATTCCAGCATATGCTGATACCACCGAAGAGAGAAGCCAGTAAAATGCGTCAGTGATTTCCCATCATTAAACGAGAAAATAATCATATATAAAATCGGAAGATAGAAAAAGATCACCATTAGAATCATCAAAATCTTGCCGAAAGGTCTGTTATTCTTCTCATGATGATTATGCCTCCTTTCCGCCTTGATTATGAATTTCCACTTTTCTTACTGCCATCATAAGAAGCATCATGATCACTGCCATGATCATAGAAATCGCACTTCCAAAGTTCCATTCCCCAACTGTAATGAACTGGTTCTCAATCATATTTCCGATCAAGAAATACTGTCCTCCTCCGAGAAGTTTCGGAATAAAGAAGGAACTTACTGCAGGAAGAAATACTAATGTAATCCCATTGATGACTCCCGGAAGGGATAATGGTAACGTTACTCTTCGGAACGTCTGTACCGGTGTCGCCCCCAAATCTGAACTCGCTTCAAGAAGCGAATTGTCCATCTTACTAAGAGACGTCTGAATCTGAAGGATCATAAACGGCAGAAAGTTGTAGACCATACCGAGGAGAACTGCGCCCTCTGTATATAACAAGTCTTGATTCCCAAGACCAATGAAACTTAAAAGTTTCTGAATAAATCCACCTTCACTCAAAAGCCCAATCCACGCATACGTTCTTACAAGCATGTTGATCCACATCGGAATCGTAATACATAAAATCAATGCATTCTGTACTTTTTCCTTACTTCTGGCAATAAAATACGCTGCCGGATAACCAAGAAGAAGACAAATGATTGTTGTCTTTATTGCAATTAGAAGCGAACGCCAAAGTATCAACAAAAAGTCGGAGTCGGTGAAAAACTTGACGTAGTGCTTCAATGTAAAAGAAAATGTCACGATACTGTTTCCCTGATCCATTACAGAATATACCGCAATCAATCCCATCGGGAGAACAAGCATCAGCACCGCCCATACAATATATGGAAGTGCAAGCTGTGAAAATTTCTTCATCTTAATATCCCACCTTAGACATCACATGGATATCTTCCGGGAAGAATGTCAGTCCGACCTCCTGGCCTTCTTCCGAATAATCTGTTGTATGAATTTTAAATTCCCGACCGGTTGTCCAGAAAGACACCTTATAGACTCCTTCTTTGACATCTTCCGGATCGAAATCATAATCTACCGACAGATCCACACTCTGCTCTTCATCGCTTAACTTCCAAGCCTGTGCATTGGCCCATGTCTTGATATCCGTATCCAATGCCTGAGACTCTTGGATCTCATCCACAGTTTTAAAGAAGTTAAACGCCATCACCGCTTCATTTGCTTTCTCATTCTTCACAACCGGCTGGTCTACCACGAAAATAGTACGTTCAATGCTCGTTCCCTTCGAAGTTGTAAAGACAACCGGATACTGTCCTTCTTCTTCTGAAAGTTCGTATTCTACTTTCGCAATGGAGATATACTCGTCGCTGGAAACTTCCCAAGCCTGTGCATTAGATAACGCAATAATTTCTTTATCGTCTAAATCCTTAACATCATCAATATCTACATAGAAATCATTGGCGCTGATCTTCTCTGTTCCGTCGTCACTTGCCACATCATGGTTACGGATAATACGCATGTTGACTGTAACACTCGTACCAGGAACAGTCTCCACCATGATCTCATAATGTACACCTTTGAAAAGAACGCTTAACACTTCCCCTGTCATCTTTCCATCTTTCACATCTACAATATCGATATCCTCCGGACGAATGACAACATCTACCTTTTCATTCTCTTTAAACCCATAGTCCACACAATCAAACGTAATATCGTCGAAGCGCACTTTGTAATCGTCTACCATCACACCCGGCAAAATATTACTTTCCCCAATAAAGTTTGCAACAAAACGGTTTGCCGGTTCATTGTAAATATCCTGCGGCGTTCCAATCTGCTGGATTTCCCCACCATTGATAACTACAATCTTATCTGACATTGTAAGCGCTTCTTCCTGATCATGAGTTACAAAGATGAAAGTAATCCCAACCTCTTGTTGAATCCGCTTTAATTCATACTGCATTTCTTTACGAAGCTTCAAGTCCAAAGCCGCCAACGGTTCGTCCAAAAGCAACACTTTCGGCTCATTTACAAGCGCTCTTGCAATCGCCACTCTCTGCTGCTGTCCACCAGATAGCAAGGTAGTATTCTTATCCTCATACCCTTCCAGACCAATGAGCTTCAACATCTTCATGACCTTCTGGTCAATGATATCCTTACTTACTTTTTTAATTTTTAATCCAAACGCAATATTTTCATAGACACTCAAATGCGGAAAAAGGGCATACTTCTGAAATACTGTATTTAGCTCACGCTCATACGGAGGCTTGTTATTGATCTCCTCTCCATCAAATACAACCTGTCCTTCATCTGCCTGTAAAAATCCCCCAAGGATTCGTAATAACGTAGTTTTCCCACAGCCACTCGGCCCCAACAACGTCACAAATTCATTCTCATAAATATCCAGGTTCACACCTTTTAATACCACCTGGCCGTCAAAGCTTTTCACAATATTGCGAAACTCAATCAACTTCTTTTCTTCCATCTCACAGCTCCTCTCCATCATCAGAACATCGGCGGCGTTGTAATCCACAACACTTTCGCCTCTGTATTTCCATGATTGTATAAATAATGACTCTTTTCTCCATCGAGATAAAAAGTCTCTTTCGCTTTCACCTTATACTTCTCGTTCCCTCGCACGATCGTGACCGCACCCTTAAGGACATACCCAAATTCTTCCCCTTGATAAGAAGACAAGACATGACTCTTCTTATGCGGATGAATTGTAAGAAGTATCGGCTCCATCTGATTTTTCTGGGCATTTGGAATCACCCATTCAATCGTATAATCATCTTGTACATCTTCAAAGAAATCCTGCGTGGAAAATACCACTTTACGCTCCGGTTCTTCATGAAAAAACTCAGATAAATTACTTCCTAACACCTCCAGGATATCCTCCAACGTAGCAATACTTGGCGTTGTTAAGTTTCTCTCTACCTGAGACAAAAAACCCTTTGTCAGTTCACTTCTCGATGCCAGATCGCCTAAGGTCAGATCGTTCTTCAAACGAAGTTCCTTAAGCTTTTTTCCGATATCCACAATTCTCCCTTCCTTTCCATCAGTTTTCTAATACTATACTTTTTGTTAAAATTTATCGAACGTTTTTATTATACATGAAACGCATAAAAAAACAAGCTTTCTCACCAAAAATATATTTAGCCTTCTCCATATCTTCTTAACTTTCTATTTCTATCTCAATCAAACCCAAATCAATTAAAGAAACACACAATAAGCTTAATGAGCGATATAACTCTTCAGACGCATACATTTTTTCTTCATATTGAAAAATTACTTGATTATGCTCTCCTACATTATCAATATCAAATCTCTCTATTCCTATTTCTTTCAATGTATCAATTAATTCATTTGTTGCTCTTAATAAAACATCTTCTGATAGTTTTTTGTAATCAATTTTACAAGTATACAAATATTGTTTTAAATGATTCCCCGTATCAAATTTCTTTCGAAAACATTTCTCCGGAAAACAGCTAAGTATAAAACTTTCAACAGAAGGATAACTCAAGAGCAGTAAGCCCTGTCTATTATAATCCACGTTTTCTCTTGAATTTGTAAGGGTTGAAAGCATTTCAGTCAAAAATTTTTTGTCTGTATTCGATTGATTATCTCGATCAAAAATGTAATAGATTGCTGCATTATCCACATCAAACTCATAATTTTCAATAAGCTCCAGGAAAAGATTGTTAAGAAACTCATTATCTTTTGCAATATACTTAATATTGCTTTCCTCTGCATTTATAACAAAAACTTGAGAATCCGGATTCTCTTTTGAATTATATTTATGATAACCCTTCTCTCGTAAAATTGTTTCAAGTTGATAATCAAAAACCTTTACAAAAAGAGAATACAAAATGTTTGGTTCTGTTTTCCCGCCTTCGACTATATAAAGTACTTTTCCTATAGATTTTTCTTTATTTAATTGTATATTCATATCTCGGCACACCACTAAACACGCCACTACGATACATCTTTTCTATATTCTGTGCCTCTCTCGGCTTTTCAGTCGAAAACCTTTTAATATCACTTCCGTCTTCATTAAAATTAACAGAATAAATCTGATCAGGACGCATAATTCTATTAGACAACAAGTTTGTAGAATGCGTGACAAAAATCAACTGTGAATTCTTTGCTTTTTTCATAAAATAACGAATCAACAATTCCTCTAAATCATTGTGAAATCCACTAGAAAACTCATCTAACAATAATATTCCTCCCTCTTTGATACAATAGAAAAATGCCGGTAACAGTTGTAGTAAAGTTCTATTCCCAAGCGACTCCCACTCAAACGGTATCGGTTCATCTATTCCTTTCCTTTTGAAAAAAATCATTTTTTCTGGTGATTCCACCGTCACAAAATTCCCGCTCGCTTTTTCATCATATTCAATATTTTGGTCAAAATTATATTCGTCAAAAAAATGATTGATCTCTTTTTCCCCGTTTTCTTCTATATAACTTTTCAAAGAAAGGTTTTTATTTCCATATTGTACTGCTTCTCTCGAATACAAATCCACATAAACAGAATGGCTCAAAAACTCAAACCATCTTTGTAATACTTTTTGTCCTCTAAATTTCGTGTTAAAATAAATATCCCGCAAAAATAGTGTTTCTTTTGGAATATCTGTATATATTTGAGTTTCTGTAAACTGAACCTGTGCTACACTTCCATCTCTTGAAAGATATTCTTCCCCATCTACTTTCAACTCTTCTCTCATTTTTCTATCAATTCTTTGGTACTCTATTTCATATATAATTTCTTCAGATTCAATTTCAAAAGTATATTTTAGTCTCATAATCGGATTGTTCGAAAACATACACACATAAGTGTCTATATTTATCTCATTTTTTCCAAATAAAAAATCAAGCAAAAACTTTATTGCAATAATAGAATTAGACTTTCCTGAAGCATTTGCACCTACAAACATAAGACCTTTCAATATATTTTCATGTTGATTCGTCTCCGACAGCATTTTATAGTTTGTTTGCTCTAAATCAAATTTAGTATGGTTTTTAAAAGATTTAAAATTTGTCACCTCATAGCTCTTTAACATTGCTATCACCCTCACTTTCTACTTATAGTATACACTATCAAAATTCATTATTGCAACTTTTTTACTCTCTTTTTCTTTTTATGTGTAATTTTTTTACACTTAAATTATTGTAAGAGAAAAGCACGGCGAACCGTGCTCTTCCTATATATTACTCTCATTCCCTTTTCCCTAGTTGAACGACTGTTCCGTTCTGTCAATGATCTCATCCTGTAATGCTTTGCTTAAGTTACGGAAGTGATCACTATATCCTGCAACACGTACGATTAAGTCTTTGTACTCATCCGGATGTTTCTGAGCCTGGATCAATGTCTCTCTATCGATAACATTGAACTGGATGTGATGTCCGTCCATGTTGAAGTAAGATCTTACAAGGTTTGCCATGTTATCCAAACCTTCTTCACCTTTTACAACACTTGGTGTAAATTTCTGGTTCAAAAGTGTTCCACCTGTTCTTAAGTGGTCCATCTTAGAACAAGATTTAATAACTGCTGTTGGTCCGTTTGTATCTGCACCCTTCTCTGGAGAAATACCTTCAGATACCGGTTTCTGTGCAAGACGACCATTTGGACTTGCGTTCATAACTTCACCGAAATATACGTGACATGTTGTCGGAAGCATGTTGATGCGGTATGTTCCACCCTTCATGTTTGGTCTTCCTGTTACAGTCTTCTGGTAGAAGTTGAATACGTCTTTCATGATATCATCTGCGTAATCATCATCGTTACCGTATTTTGGTGTTCTGTTACGAACAAGGTTGGCGATCATATCGTAACCTTCGAAGTTGTGCTCCATTGCCTCGATCAATTCTTCCATTGTGAATTTCTTCTCATCAAATACATTGTATTTGATTGCAGCAAGAGAGTCTGTAATTGTACCGATACCAACACCCTGTAAGTAGTTTGTATTGTATCTTGCTCCACCTGCATTGTAATCTTTTCCTTTTGAAATACAGTCGTTTGTAATAACTGAAAGGAATGGTGCAGGCATATATTCTGCGTAAATCTTCTCGATTACGTTACTTCCTTCGATCTTGATATCTACAAGGTATTCGATCTGTTTCTTGTATGCGTCAAATAATTCTTCATAAGACTTGAAGTCTTTTGCGTATCCAAGAGGAAGACCGATCTGTTTTTTGCTTACGATATCGTAACCATTGTATAATGTAAGTTCTAAGATTTTTGGTAAGTTGAAGTATCCTGTTAAGATGTATGCTTCGTTACCGAATGCACCTGTCTCAACACAACCACTTGTACCACCACGTCTTGCATCTTCGATTGTCTTACCTGCATTTAAAAGTTCCTGAATGATTGCTTCTGTGTTGTAGAAAGCAGGCTGTCCCCAACCTTTTCTAGAAATCTCACAAGCACGTTTCAAGAATTTCTGTGGTGTCTTCTTACTGATCTGTACGTTTGAGCTTGGCTGTAATAATTTCATCTCATCCATACAATCTAAGATCAAGTAACTTACATCGTTAACACCGTTCTCACCTTCCGGTGTGATACCACCTGTGTTAAAGTTTGCAAAGTCTGTGTATGTTCCACTTTCTTTTAATGTAACACCAACTTTTGGAGGTGCTGGCTGGTTGTTGAATTTTACCCATAAGCACTCTAATAATTCAAGCGCTTTCTCATCATCTAAGATACCTTCTTCTGTATCTTTGATATAGAATGGGTTTAAGTGCTGGTCAAAACGTCCCGGGCTATATGCATCCCATGGGTTTAACTCTGTTGTTACTCCAAGGTGTACGAACCAGTACATCTGGATTGCCTGCCAGAATGTCTTTGGTGCATGAGCCGGTACAACATCACAGTTCTCTGCGATCTGTAATAACTCTGCTTTTCTTGTTTCATCTGTTTCTTTTGCAGCAAGTTCTCTTGCGTATGCTGCATATCTCTCACCTAAGATGATGATCGCATCACAGCAGATCTCCATCGCATTTAACTGAGATTTTTTATCAAATGCTTCTTTATCGTTTAAGAAGTCAAGATTGTTTCTTGCTTCAATAATATCGTTCTTGTAATCTAAGAAACCTTTTTTGTAGATTTTCTCAGAACCAACTGTATGTCCAGGTCCTCTCTGCTCCATGAACTCTGTGAAAACACCTGCAGCATATGCATTTTTCCACTCTTCTGTCATATTTGCAAGGATTTTATGACGTACAGAACGTTTCTCCCAGAATGGGATGATCTTTTCTTCCTGTAATTTTAAATCTTCTTCTGTCACGCGGAAGTAGATCAAATCTCTCGCGTTCATGATCTTCATATCTTCTACTGTATGACAGCAAAGTTCTGGGAAAGACGGAGCAGCCTGTGGGCCGTCACCTTTTTCACCTACGATCAATTCTCCATCATTGATGCAGAGTGTTTTGTGCTCCATGAAATGTTTGAATGCAAGTGCACGAAGCTCCGGTACGGATACACTTCCTTCATATAACATGTAAGCGTCTGTCTCAAGATCTGCTCTCTCCATATAAATGTGTGGTTCTGTCTCGAGACTCTGTTTACGAAGTTTTCTAATTCTTTCGTTCATTCCTCTTTCCATTTCACTATCCTCCTATTTTTGTGTTTTGGAATCCATGTTGTTGAAATTTTGTTTGTAAAGCTTCCATATACTCTTTGCTCGGAACGTAGAACTTCTCGCCTTTATACGTTTCATCCAGTCGTTGATATTTGCTGCTTGCAATATCGTGATACGGCAGTAAATTCACTTGAGCAACTGCAATATTCTCTTCCTTTAAATAAGAAAGGATTGCATTCATCTCTTCCTCGTTATCATTCACTCCTCCGATCACCGGAATTCGAATATAAATTCTAGCCCCGTGATCACTGATGAACTTCAGATTGCTTAGAATCAACTGATTGCTCTGTCCCATATACTTCTTATGCATCTCATCGTCCATGACCTTTACGTCATATAAAAATGTATCCACATAAGGGAGTACCTTTTCATAATTTTCTTGCGGAGCATATCCACAGGTATCCACCGCTATATTAAAACCTTTGCGTTTTAATTTCGTCATCAATTCGACCATATACTCTATATCCTGTGCCATTGCCTCACCGCCGGATAATGTCACCCCGCCGAAAGACTCTTCATAGAACATATAATCTTTTTCTACTTGTTCCACCAATTCGCGTACAGAATATTGTGTCCCCACAATCTCTCTTGCATTATTCACACAGAAATCTACGCATTTTCTACAAGTCTGACATTTGCTTCTGTCTGTACACTGCTTACAGGCTTCCATATGTACAGCCTGGTTCGGGCACACATGCTCGCATGCAGTACATCCTGTACATTTTTCCGGATTGATCATAATCTCCGGTAAAAAACTCTGGCTCTCCGGATTATGGCACCACCAGCAATTTAAGTAACATCCTTTGAAAAAAATCGTGGTACGGATACCGTCACCGTCATGCACGGAAAACCTCTGAATATTTACAACATTCGGTGTTCTCATGATTGCCTCCATTTTCATCTTCGTGAAATTTTTATCTTCGTTTTTCATTATAGCACATTGACATTATTTTGTCATGAAAAACTTTACGATTTTCTTCATTTTCTTCTAAATTTCTTTTTCTCTTCCTTTCCGTTGACTCATAAAACATATTATGATATCATAATGATATCAAACAAATACCATTTTCATTCATTTGGAGGGATTTTTTATGAAGGAAAAGATATTAAAAGGAAAAAAGAATGGTTTCGTTATGCTCATCCTGTTTCTTAGTCTGTACGCAGGCGCATTGCTGCTTACAATCTGCTCTGCGATTGCAGTCGAGCGTAGTCAGGAATTCTGGGGTGTTGCCAGTCCATTGTCTATTTTTTGTCTCATTTTGGGTATTATCGGACTCTCTATCGGCTGGCTCCCATTTTGCGGACTGAAAATCTTACGACCACAGGAAGCGCTTGTACTGACCCTGTTTGGTAAATACATCGGAACTTTAAAAGAAGAAGGCTTCTACTACGTGAACCCATTCTGTTCCAGTGTGAATCCTGCTTCTAAAACAAGATTAAGCCAAAGCGGAGATGTAAACACTCCACCTTCTGCACAAGCTGCCGCAACCGCTGCTTCTTCTGACGGAAAAGGAAATCGTATCTCTTTGAAAGTGATGACGCTAAATAACAGTCGTCAGAAAATCAACGATTGCCTCGGCAATCCTATCGAGATCGGAATTGCTGTTACATGGCGTGTCGTGGACACTGCCAAAGCGGTATTCGAGGTTGACAACTATAAGGAGTACCTGTCTCTTCAATGCGACAGTGCGTTACGCAACATCGTGCGTCTCTATCCATATGATGTAGCTCCTAACGTAGATACAACCGGGGACGGCATTGCAGACGAAGGAAGCTTACGCGGCTCCAGCGAAACTGTGGCCGCAAGAATCAAAGACGAAATCCAAGACAAAGTAACAGATGCCGGCCTGGAGATTCTCGAAGCCCGCATCACCTACCTTGCCTATGCACCGGAGATTGCAGCTGTAATGCTCCAAAGACAGCAGGCTTCCGCAATCATCGACGCAAGAAAAATGATCGTAGACGGCGCTGTCGGTATGGTGGAAATGGCTCTGTCTCAACTAAATGAAAAAGGCGTAGTAGAACTGGATGAAGAGCGAAAAGCTGCTATGGTATCCAACTTGCTCATCGTGCTTTGCGGCAATCACGACACACAGCCAATCGTCAATACAGGATCTTTGTACTAATGGCTGAAGAAAAGAAAAAACAAGTTCCGCTACGACTTTCTCCGAAGCTTTACAATGCCATCGCCGCATGGGCAGAAGACGATTTCCGTTCCATCAACGGGCAAATTGAATATCTTCTGACAGAATGTGTCAGACAACGTAAAAAGAACGGAAAGTATGTTTCCGATGAGATCGATGTTCCACCGGAACTTGATATTCACTAATACTATATGATTATTCTAAAACAACGAGGTGAGCCTATGGACACAAATACAGTAATCGGATTACGCATTAAGAATTTACGAAACGAAAAAAAATATACCTTAAAATATGTCAGTGAAAACACCGGTCTTTCCATCGGTTTTCTCTCCCAATTGGAGCGAGGCATGACAAGTATCGCCATCGACTCTTTGGATAAGATTGCAACCCTTTTAGGCGTGGAACTTTCTTCCTTTTTTAATATAGAAAGCAAAGCAAAAGATTGCCACATCGTAAGACGCTACGAGCACAAAGCAAGCGTTGTAAATCCGGAGATTATAGAATACGCACTTTCCAGCAATATGACAGACTTTGATCTCCTTCCAAGACTTGTGGAAGTGACTCCCTCCCTCGAAAAAGAGTCTGAGCTTGCGCTCTACTCTCATGACGGAGAAGAATTCATCTATATATTAGAAGGAATCCTGACACTCCAGATTGACGAAGACATCTTTCTTCTCTATCCGGGTGATTCCGCACACATTCATTCGAACGTAAAACACAACTGGAAAAACGATTCTTCAAACACGGTACGGTTCTTAACCGTTCATACTCCGAATCCGTTCAAACATTAAATGTTCGTACAAAATGCCGAAAAAGTAGAAAGCAATGTACAACATTCCTCTTTTATGCTATAATAACAATAGTTTTAGAATCGCAAATCGAAACGGAGGCATTTGTATGGGATTTTTAGTATGTATCGTAGGAATCAGCATCATCGCTGCAATCGTCGCAGCAATGGTTTCTTCATTTACAGGAGCCCTGATCGGAGCAGAAGAGTTTGATGATGAGGATTAAAAACTACAAATAGAGAAGAGATGTGATTGTATCACATCTCTTTTTCATATTCGAAAGGAAGGAGAACATTTTTATGAATGACACTTCAAAAGAGCTGCTACAGCACAAACTGTCCATGAAACAGGCAGGTGTACTCAGTCTTTTGATCGTACTTGCCGCCCAAGTCAACCTGGACGTTTTTACCAATAACTTTCTTGTATCCATCGGTATCTTGATGTTTCCCATCTTTGTATACCTGTTTGGGGAAATTCCTCTCATACCGATCACCTTACTATCCGGAGCCGGTGTGTTTTTATCCCGTATCTTGATCTATGGGGTTCAGTCCGGATTCCATATAGAAAATGCATGCAATCATTTTCCTGAAGTATTCTTTTATCTAACATACGGGATGGGATCCTATCTCTACTTCAAACGGCATGACTACAAGCTGCAAGGAAAATGCTGGCCGATCGTTCTTCTTATCATGGACTACGGCGCCAATTTAGTTGAGCTTTTCCTTCGTCTTAAGATCGATGCCTTTGCTTTACAGATGCAGGCAAACATCATGCTTGTTGCTTTTGTGCGAACACTGATCCTTTGGGCAGTCATTCGAGGACTTGGTCATTACAAATTCACGCTGCTGAACCAAGAGCACGCCAACCGTTATCAACGGCTTATTCTCCTCATCTCCAAATTAAATGGGGAAGTCATCTGGATGAAGAAAAACACGGCGCTCATTGAAGAAACCATGGCCCGTTCCTATAAACTCTTCTCTTCCATGCAGGAAGCAGGAACGGATCCGGAGTTATCCCAAGATGCACTGGCTGTTGCAAAAGATATCCACGAAATCAAGAAAGAATACTTGCTGATCCTTCGCGGTATCTCCGAAGCCTTGGACTTGAATCTCCAAGACGGCGGCATGACCTTAACCGATATTTTGGTACTATTGGAAGATACATTAACCGCTGCTGCTCACGAGAAAGGAAAAGAACTCACCTTTGAAAAAGAATTCAGCAACGACATTTTTACCGATAAGCATTACTTCCTCCTCTCCATCTTCCGCAACCTCTTCACCAACGCCTTGGAAGCAAGCGAAAAAGAATCCGTCACTCTTACTTTTACACAAAAAGAAGACGGAGAAGACTATACCTTTATCATTCAAGATAACGGACCTGGAATTCCGTCCGAGAACCTGCCGCTCGTTTTTATGCCCGGTTTCTCGACAAAGATCAATTTCAATACCGGCGAAGTAAACCGCGGGCTCGGATTGAACCTTGTAAAAGATATCATTGAAAACCAATTTCACGGAAGAATCTACGCAGAATCCGAACCCGGAAATACTGCGTTCCATATCCGCATTCCAAAAACAGAACTGGAGGTATCCTAATGAAATTCTATTTGATCGATGATGATCAAAACATTTTAAACATCTTAAAATTAATCATCAAGAACCGTAACCTTGGTGAAATCTGCGGTACAAGTCTGAATCCTGCCGATGCGTTAGAAGACTTAAAATACATTCAGCCCGACATCGTTATTGTAGACCTTCTTATGCCAATCATGGACGGAATCAGTTTTGTAAAAAAAGCGGCGCCCCTTTATCCAAATATCGCATTTATCATGCTCTCCCAAGTGGCCGCTAAAGACATGATCTCCTCCGCTTATGAAAGCGGCATTGAGTTTTTCATCCAAAAACCGATCAACAGTATCGAAGTAGAAAACGTAATCCGCAACGTTTCTCAAAAGCTCTCCATGCAACGTGCGATTGGAGAAATGCAAAACCTGTTCCTCAATCAAATGGAACAACTCAATCCACAAAACGGACAAAATGAAGACGCCAAGAATTTTCATATTGAGAAAACACAAGATATCCTGCAAAAGCTGGGAGTCATCGGAGAAATCGGAAGCAAAGATATTATTAATATTGTCGACTATATGATCACTCACCGTGATACTGTTGCAGACGCTACGCTTACCGAACTTTGCAGCCATTTCAGCGACAACCCCAAATCCATGGAACAGCGTATCCGAAGAACCGCCAACACCGCCATGGTGAACCTTGCCAATCTCGGAATTGAAGACTACTCCAACGATACCTTTATCGAATACTCCAACACCCTTTTCAACTTTGAACAGGTAAGGAGAGAGATGGATTATATCCGAGGCAAGATCGACAAGGGCGGAAATGTCAAGATCCGAAACTTCCTCAACGCCCTTGTTTCCTACTGCTACAAGTAATTTGTGCACTTTTAACAAAAATATGAAAACATTGTTTAAAAAATGACACGGTTTGAAACTTTTTGAAACTTTATATTTATAGTCTCCTTATCAAGTAAATCACCTGTAACGACTTTCAATCATACCCGATTGGAAGCGAAACAGGCATTCATAAAGGATAAGGAGATTATTTTATGTTCACAATTATTTCAGGAGTAGGATTATTGTTACTGACACTCGCCGGATTTTCACTTTTCAGTATGAAAGCGCCAAAAGGTTCTGAGGCAATGTCTGGTATGGCAAACGCAGCGATCGCATCATTCTTGATCGAAGCCGTACACAAATACATCACAGGAGATTTATTCAACCTTGAATTCTTCCAAACACTCGGTTCTACAAGCGGAAGCCTTGGCGGTGTTGCTGCAGCAATCTCTGTACCACTCGCCATGGGAGCAAATCCAGTACTTGCAGTAGTAGCCGGTGTTGCAGTTGGAGGATACGGGATTCTTCCTGGATTCATCGCAGGATATGCCGTTGGTCTTATCGCTCCTGTATTAGAAAGAAAACTTCCAGAAGGCTTAAACATCATTGCAGGCGCTCTTATGATCGCACCACTTGCAAGAATTATCACAATCTTAGTTGACCCTGCTGTCAACGCTACACTTGTAAAAATCGGTGGAACAATCTCTGCAGCAGCAGATCAGTCCCCACTTGTTATGGGATTCTTACTTGGTGGAATTATGAAAATGATTTGTACTTCCCCACTTAGCTCTATGGCACTTACAGCAATGCTTGGACTTAACGGACTTGCAATGGGTATCGCAGCAATCGCATGTGTAGGCGGTTCCTTCACAAACGGTATCATCTTCCACCGCATGGGATTCGGTGACAGAAGCAACGTCATCGCAGTTATGCTAGAGCCATTGACACAGGCAAATATTATTACAAAACACCCGATTCCGATCTACGGATCGAACTTCTTCGGAGGCGGACTTTCCGGAATCGCAGCCGCTGCATTCGGAATCATCAACAATGCACCTGGTACAGCATCTCCAATCCCTGGACTCCTTGCACCATTTGCATTCAACTCTCCAATGAATGTACTCGGAGCACTCGCATTTGCAGTAGCAGGCGGAACTCTTGCAGGATTTGTAGGAAGTATCGTATTTAAAAAATTAATGTCAAAAGAAACGAAACAGGCTGACGCACAAGCAGTTGGTGACGTACAGTTCCAGTAAACATTTTTCTATAATATAAAATCCCCTGGATTCCAGCACATCTAGAATCCAGGGGATTTCTTAGTATATTAACATCAAGAATTACTCTACCTCTGTTTCGCTCTTTTCTTCACTCTCGTATTTTCCGTAATACTTCCCGTAATATTTTCCATAGTATTTTCCACGAGTTCCTCGTTTCACTTTCGTCAATACCGCTCCAATGATCGGGCATCCGGTTGCTTCCAGCTTACGTTTCACATCCTGTGCAAAACGATATTTGATACTTTCTGACTCTAGCACAAGGATAGCAGCATCCGCTCTCTTTGCAAGGATCGCTGCATCTACAACCATTCCAAGCGGCGCAGAATCAATGATGATATAATCATATACTTCCCGCAATGCTTCCAGCATTTTATCAAAGGTTTTCTCAGATAGTAGTTCTGTCGGGTTTGGCGGAATCGGTCCTGCAACGATCATATGGAATCCACGAATGTTTGTCGCATAAAGTACTTCTGACAGTCCGGCCTGTCCAGATAAAAAGTGAGAAAGTCCTTTTTCCGGCTTCTTTCCTTCAATCTTCTCAAGCACAACGCTTTTTCGCAGATCGGCATCGATCACAAGCACTTTTTTCTTAAGTTCCGCAAGAGCACGTCCAAGCTTCATGGAAACGCCCGATTTTCCTTCTCCCTGCACACAGCTTGTTACAAGAAATACTTTCTTATCACTTCCTACAAACTGTATATTTGTTCGAAGCGTGTTGATTTCTTCTGTCATTGCATAAGAATATTCTTCTGTTACAAGATTCATTCTGTTCATTTTCCTAAATCCTTTCCGCCAAAATCATCCCTGGATTGTGCACCAACAATCTCCGGGCATATGACGCCCCTTTCTTTTTCTCTATGTATTGTATACACCGGTCAAAATCCGGCGCCCTCTTCTGTCTATCATGTGCGTCTGATGCCACAAAATCTACCAAGTCTTCCGCCATCAGCTTCTTGCAGATCCACTGCATTCGTAATCCATGCTTTCCATAGATTGCACCTGTCGTAAGCTGTAACTTTGCGCCAAGCCTTCTCACTTCCTCCACTTGATCCAAATCCCGAACTAAGGAAGGACATCTCTCTCCATGAGCGATGATCGGAATCCAGCCATTGATCGACAGATCATACACCGTTTTACGAATCTTACTATAATCATCTCGATGCGAAAATTCCGTGAGCACGTACCGCGAACCTGCCAAAGACGGCTTCTGTCCGCTTTGAAGCATCTGCAGCATATTGGAGGAACGATGAAACTCACACCCTAGGTGCAAGGTAACTCCGGTTCGCTTATGTGCATTCAGCTCCTGCAGCCGTTCAAATCTTCTTACAATCGTGCGCTGGTCTGTCTCAAACATTCCTTGACGATAATGCGGTGTTAAGATGATATGCTCCACACCTTGCCTCTTCTCATCCCGGATCATGTCCAGCGCCATTTTCTCCGAAACTGCACCGTCATCTACTCTAGGAAGGATATGACAATGCATCTCGATCATTCCACGCATAGTATTCTCCCCTTATCCTTTTGTATCCGTTACCTGCCGATTCAAAAATATCTTCCTGACACGCCTCGTCAGGAAGATATCTGTCTCAGTCAATTATCTAACTTTTTTCTTACCAAGAGCTACAAATCCGATGCATGCAACCGCTGCGATCACCATTGCTGTCGGAACAGCCATTCCCATACCTGTTCTTGGTGCTTCTGTACTTGTAGAACCAACCGGTGCCATTGTATCCTTATCGATTACAAATGCTACTGGTGAAAGGCTTGTAAATGTTGCTGTAATTGTTCCTTTTCCAGCTTCGCTCTTTACAACTTCCCATTCTGTTCCTGTGTAATGAAGAACTTGTACTTTTGTCTCCGGTGTTACACCTGCTGCTTTGAATGTGATCGTTACCGGGAACCGTGTACCTTCCGGAACACTTACATCTTTTACGTCTACAACTTCCATTCCCTTTGTTACTTCAATACCAGCTTTCTTTAATACATCTCTAAAAGTAAGACGAATATCCTCAATCAAATCTTTATCTTCTACTTCTTGAAGAGTTGCTTCTACTACGTTGCCGTCTTTATCTGTTGCCTTATTAATCTCTGTCACAAAGCCTTCTACAACCGGTGATTTGCCAGCTGCAAATGCCGTTAACCCCATCATGCAGGTAAGCACTGTTGCCAATAATAAACTTGCGAATTTCTTCATCTCGTTTCCTCCTATCTTCACTCTAAAATACAATGTTATTTTATCATATCTCTACTTTTTTGTAAAACAATTTCACTAACAAATCATATAATTTTTCATCATCCACATGATACTCATCGTGCTTTTCTCCGGCAACAACCTCTCCCGGAACCTTCACAATGTTTGGCTGGCTCGCATATGTGGTCAGCTTTTCCACTTCTCCGGTAGACAGATCCGTCACCATATATGGATCTGCATCCTTCCAAAGTCTCTTATACAGGTTCGGATCCTGTTTCAAACGATTCGGAAGCTGTAGCGCAGCGGCTTCTATCACTTGTCGCTGACGCTCCATTCGATCGTTGTTGCTTCCGGTTACCGTCGTGTCACGATATCGTACATATTTTTCTGCCAGCGCTCCCTTCAGCAGCACCTTCGCTCCCTTTCGGAAGATCGGATCAATCTCCGTATAATCCTTAGGGACTGTAATCTCAATCCCTCCGATTGCATCACTGACTGTCGCAATCCCATCAATATTCAAAGAGAAGAAGGACTGGATTGGAATGCCATATAGCAGCTCCGATACTTTTTCTTTTGTCAATAGACAGCTTTTCTTTTCTCCATCTCCATATGCATACTGGGTAGCAATCTGCGCCTGGTCAGTAGCGATCTGCTCGCCCGCCATATCATAGACGTCCACATCTATCATTGCATCTCTGGAAATCTGAAGGGTCTGAATTGTCTCCTTCTCTGTATCCAAAATGAATACCATCAATACATCGGCTTGTCCGCCACGGCCGGCATACTCCTGGGTTGCTACCGGTTCTGTATTATCCACACCCATAAACAAAATGGTCTTCAGGGCGGTATTGTATCGATAGCGCTCCCCTTGATACGTGATGGTTTCAAATCCGGCTTCTTCCCCTGTTTCTACCTCTTCTTCCATTGCTTGCTTCTGAGACATAGAACGAAACAAAAGGCCTGCAATAATCAGTATCACAAGGATGATCGCGCTAACGATCACTATTCTTTGCTTTTTTTTCATCTGTCAGCACCGCTCCTACTATATATCTCTTATCCCGCTGTGTCTTAATACAAGTACTCAGCGTCAACACTCGATCCTTTGGTGTCACCGAAACGTCTTCCCGAAACTGATTCGCCATATTCCTAGACTGCCTTACCGAATCCAAAAACTCCTGTCGGTGAGATTCTTTTGTAAAGTCAAAGGTATTCAATATATGCCGGTCATCATACACGACCGCCGCAAAAATGGTATAGACGCGCTTCGCATCCGGCGTATAAATGATCACTTCCGGGTGTTCCTTTAAAAATTGCGGATCCTCATATTGATGCAATCCCCGAAACATCGTTCCGTTCGGTACATTATGCCCATACATCACCGTATTAAAATCCGAAAAATCTTTCGCCGTCTGACGTTCTGTATAAATAGAACCAATCGCACCATATGCTCCATCTGCCGTATGATTCAGATAAAAGCTATCGTCAAACCCATTTTGAAGCACCGGATAATCAATCTTCGTTCCCGGAATCTGAATCCATGCGTAAATATCCGGATTCTCTTCCTGAAGCTTTTGAAAATCAATCGGAATCTCCACCGTCGGTTCTTCCTTTTCTATCACTTCTTTTTTAGGTTTCTCAGCCTTCTCTTGCATCTCCTGATACCGCGATTCTTCTTGCCTCTGCTGTACAAAATGAACGATCAGGAATCCTACTGCACACAAAAATACAACTCCACAAAAAATCCGAAGTACTTTTCTTGTTGTCTCCTTTTTCAATGCGTGTTACGCCTCCTATGCTGCCCGTCTCTTTCGGCGACCTTCCTTCGTATCCGGGAGAGATGCCAATACATTCAATCCCAAATATTTTCTTACATCTTCTTCATTTTTAATCGTGTCATCCATCAAATGCAGAAGCACGATCAATCCAGCTGCTAACACAGCACCTACCAAACCACCAAGGGCAATGTTCTTCATCAGATTCGGGCTTACCGGAACCTCTGGCTGCAATGCCTTTTCTACTGTCGATGGTTTTTCCATGTTCATAACCGTTACTACACGATCAGACATCTCTTCTGCCAATGTATTTGCTAACTTCTGTGCATACTCTGGATTGGCATTGGTCACACTTACTTTCATAAAGTGTGTTCCTTCCTGATTCACAACCGATACACCACCTGCCAACTCTCCAAGGCTTACTTTATCTTCCAGTCCAGCACGCGCAAGTGTATTTTTTAATGTTGTACGGCTTCTTGCAATCTCTACATAATCCGGAGATACTTGAGAACCAAGCTGTAGTTCTCCAACTGAAATGGTATCTCCACTTAACACATAAATGGTTGCCGTTGCTTGATACATCGGTGTCACAAGTATTTTTGTATATAATGCCATTCCTACTGCTCCGACACAAAAGCAAAGTGCAATGATCCAAATTCGTTTCCACAATACGCCAAATAACTCTAATAAGTCGATTTCCTGACCTTCATCCATTGGTTTTTCCTGCATATTTTCTCTCCCACTTCTTTTATTTTTATCCAAAATACTGCTCTTTTATACTAGCATGCAATGTGTAAAAATACAATAAAAAAATTCTTCTTTGTTCTTTCTACTATTATAGGAACCCCAAAAAGCTGTCGCCTTACTTTTCGTTAAGACGACAGCTTCTTCTCATGTACTACAATACTCAAAGATATAAACTTTACACACACTTATACAAAATAATTATTTTTTATTTTCCTTGGCCGTACGAATTTTTTACAAAATCTTGCATAGCCGCTATATTCTCTGGAGAAATTCCTACTGGTTTTCCTCCAGTCGCTTCGATCATATAATAAATCTGAGATGTAACTTCTAACACTTTCGCAACTTTAAATGCTGCATCCATATCTTCACCCACACATACCGCACCATGCGAATGAACCAAACAAGCATTTGATTTTTCTCCAAGCGCTACCACACAATTATGAGCAAGTTCTACAGTTCCCGGAAGAGCATACTCAGCACATCTGCAGATATCTCCTAAAATTTGTGCTGCTTCATCAATAATCAAAGGAATATCTTTTCCTTGCGCTGCATAAACCATTGAATACATCGGATGCGTATGTACTACCGCATTTACGTCATCTCTATTTCTATAAATTGATAAATGCATCTCTGTTTCTATTGTTGGTTTTCTAGTGCCTTCCACAACAGTTCCATCTAATTGACATACTACTACATCACTTTCAACGATTGTATCATACAACATTGCGCTAGGTGTCAAATATACCAACTGTGTTTCCGGATCACGGTAGCTAATATTCCCCCATGTTTCAACAGTCAGTCCAGAACCTGCCATTCTTTTTCCACTTTCAACAATTAATTTCTTGTAATCCATGTTCATCCCTCTTTTTCCTTTTTTACTTTGTTGGATTGATTTCTTTTGCGTATTCTTTTGTCTCTTCCAATGTTTTGGCCGCATTTTCACTTGTAACCATTTTACATCCTGTATCAATATATGCTTCAGCTTTTTCACCTGCGAAAATTTTAGCCATATTTACAACACCAAGTTTGCCCATTTCAATCGGCTGCTGTGCACATGTTGAAACAAATTTTCCATCCACAACATATTGCAATCCTTCTGTTACACCATCATAAGAAAAGATTTTAATCTGGTCTAATAAATCAGCTTCTTCCACTGCTTGATATGCTCCAATTCCCATCAAGTCATTTTCACAATATACAACTTGCAAATCTGGATTTGCCTGAATAATATTTTGTACAGCCGTATAGCCTTGGTCTGTCTCCCAGTTTGCATGCTGTTCAGCAATTAGATCAACAACTTTTCCAGCTTTATCTAAGAAACCATTATATCTGTCATCATCATTTGTTTGTCCTTGAACGCCTCTTAAGATTGCTGTTTTACATCCATCTGGATACATTTCAGCAACAAGCTCTCCGACTAATTGTCCACCTACGTAGTTATCTGTTCCATAAAAAGGAATTTCTTCACCTAATGTTTTAATTGTATTATCATCGAGTTTTGTATCTAAGTTAATTACTGGAATGTCCGCATTTTTACAATCTTGTAATGCGGAGACAAGTCCTTCAGAAGCTGTAGGAACAAGGATAATACCATCCACACCCTGTGAAATATAGTTTTCAATGATTGTAAGCTGCTCTTCTACAGAAGCATGTTCAGAACCTGCCTGAATCTCAACCTTCATTCCCAAAGCTTTACATGCCTGCGATACAGCATTCGCTAAAATAATATGATATTCATTATTTAATGTCATTCCGCAAAAACCGATTGTATACTTACTATAATCTTCATCCGGAACCATTGCTTTGAGTTCTTCTACTAAGGCATCCGAAACTTTTGCGTCTTTATCAACTACGTTTTCATTCTGTTTTTTCTCTTCATTGGCGCTTCCACATCCAACCAATAACGTTCCCAGCATTGATACACATAATAAAATACTTAAAATTTTCTTTCTCATAAGAAATCCTCCTCGTATAAAAGTTTAATCTTTATAAGTGTGTGTGAATCAATCATTTTATTCCGCTTTACGCTCTTTCTTTTTATCAATAAATACAGCAATAATAACAACCAATCCCGTAATAACTGTTTGATAATAAGTTGCCACATTCATAATTTGTAATCCGTTCGTTAATGTTGCTAAGATAATTGCACCTACAACTGTATTTGCCAATTTACCTTTTCCACCTGACATTGAAATACCACCAATTACAGCTGCTGCAATCGCATTCATTTCATATGAATTTCCTGCGCTTGGATCTGCATAAAGTAATCTAGAAAGTAACATAACACCTGCAAATGCAGCAAAAACACCACTAATAACATATACAAAAGGATAAAAGAAGGGGATGTGAAAAAACTCGATTGAGTTTTTTCGCATCCCTCTTTTTGCTTTTGTTGGTATCCGTTACCTTTACATCAACTTTCTTTTTGATGTATTCATAAGGAACTGAGTATAGCA
>Scrappy_p2__coassemble_753_pt1 | contig 28635 bp, 29 predicted proteins | sample Scrappy_p2__metabat2_high_PE_016 | metagenome-assembled genome bin Scrappy_p2 | reverse complement strand
TTTTCGAAAAACGGAGGAAGAATAATGAGTGTGCAATTGTTGGATAAAACAAGGAAGATTAATAAGCTTCTCCATAATAACAATTCCAGTAAAGTAGTATTTAATGATATTTGCAAAGTATTGACAGAGATTTTAAAATCAACGGTATTGGTAATCAGTAAAAAGGGAAAAGTTCTCGGAGTCGGAGAGAATGATAATGTCACAACTATTGTAGAACTTGTTCCGGATAAAGTGGGTTCTTATATTGACAAGATGTTGAATGAACGACTTTTAAATATATTGTCAACAAAAGAGAATGTAAATCTTGAAACGTTAGGTTTTTCGTCAGAGGTAGTACAGGGATACCAGGCGATGATTACTCCGATCAATATTGCGGGCGAAAGACTTGGAACACTTTTCATGTATAAAGAGAATGAGAACTATGAGATTGATGATATTATTTTAAGTGAATACGGCACAACAGTTGTAGGACTTGAAATGCTTCGTTCTGTCAATGAAGAAAGCGCGGAAGAATCAAGAAAAGAACAGATTGTGAAATCTGCTATGAGTACACTTTCTTTCTCAGAGTTGGAAGCGATCATTCATATTTTTGATGAATTGGAAGGAACAGAAGGGATTCTTGTGGCAAGTAAAATTGCAGATAGAGTTGGAATTACAAGATCTGTCATAGTCAATGCATTACGCAAGTTCGAAAGTGCAGGTGTAATTGAATCGCGTTCATCCGGTATGAAGGGAACTTATATCAAGGTAGTGAATGATTATGTGTTCGATGAGTTGGAAAGAATTAAAAAGAACAGATAAGAACAGAGAAGAAAGGGTATCAGTTAACTGATACCCTTTTATAACAGAAAAAATGATTTGCAAAAGAGAGGAAATAAAAATGGAAAATGCCAAAGCGATTCTAAAGATGAAGAAAATTATTCTTGAAGGCGCTCAATGTGATGAAGAAATACATTCCTGTTCAGTTTTGAAGTATGATTACGATCGAGACTGCATATATTTGATTTTGGAAGGGAATGAGATTGATCAGATTTCTTTGGACGGAATCTATGAGTGTACGATTTGTAAAGGAGAAGAAACAGTAGCCAGCGAAGGAAAGATTGTAGAGAGATATTGTAATCAAAATGGTAATATTCTCGTTTTTCAAGTAGAAAAGGGTTTTTATAAAATAAATATAAACTGTGTTGACAAAGAGGAGGCATAGTGATATTTTATTACCAGAGGCTTCTAGCACTCGCCGTTACTGAGTGCTAATAACATAAAGAGCATTCAAGGAGGAATTAAAATGAAGTTAGTACCTTTAGGAGACAGAGTTGTATTAAAACAGTTAGTTGCAGAAGAAACAACAAAATCAGGAATTGTTTTACCGGGACAGACAAAAGAAAAACCACAGCAGGCAGAAGTAGTTGCAGTAGGACCAGGTGGCAATGTAGATGGAAAAGAAGTTGAAATGCAAGTTTCCGTAGGAGATAAAGTCATCTATTCCAAATATTCAGGAACAGAAGTAGAGCTTGATGATGAAGAATACATTGTTGTAAGACAGAATGATATTTTAGCAGTTATTAAATAATTTCAGATCGCAGGAGGAAGATAGTCATGGCAAAGGAAATTAAATATGGTGCAGAGGCAAGAGCCGCTTTAGAATCAGGTGTTAATCAATTAGCGAATACTGTAAGAGTAACATTAGGACCAAAAGGAAGAAACGTAGTATTAGATAAATCATTTGGTGCTCCGCTCATTACAAATGACGGTGTAACAATTGCGAAAGAGATTGAATTGGAAGATGCATTTGAAAATATGGGAGCACAGCTTATCAAAGAAGTTGCAGCAAAGACAAATGATGTAGCAGGTGACGGAACAACAACAGCTACAGTTCTTGCACAGGCTATGGTACATGAAGGAATCAAGAACCTTGCAGCAGGAGCTAATCCGATCATCTTACGTAAAGGTATGAAGAAAGCAACTGAACTTGCAGTAGAAGCAATTGCATCTATGAGCAGTAAAGTAGAAAGCAAAGAGAGAATTGCCAATGTTGCTTCTATTTCAGCCGGAGATCCGGAAGTTGGAGAAATGGTAGCAGATGCTATGGAGAAAGTATCCAATGACGGAGTAATCACAATCGAAGAGTCTAAGACAATGAAGACAGAACTTGACCTTGTAGAAGGTATGCAGTTTGATCGTGGTTATATCTCTGCTTATATGGCGACAGATATGGAAAAGATGGAGGCAAATTTAGAGGATCCATATATCTTAATTACAGATAAGAAAATTTCTAATATCCAGGATTTACTTCCGATTTTAGAGCAGATCGTACAGTCAGGAGCTAGACTTCTTATTGTTGCAGAAGATATTGAAGGAGAAGCACTTACTACATTGATCGTGAATAAACTTCGTGGTACATTTAATGTTGTAGCTGTAAAAGCGCCGGGATATGGTGATAGAAGAAAAGCTATGCTTGAAGATATCGCTATTTTGACAGGCGGTCAGGTAATCTCAGAAGAACTTGGTCTCGATCTGAAAGAAACAACATTAGATATGCTTGGACGTGCAAAATCAGTAAAAGTACAAAAAGAAAATACAGTCATTGTAGATGGATTGGGTGATAAGGCTGCGATCGAAGCACGTGTTGGTCAGATCAAAGCTCAGATTGAAGAAACAACTTCTGATTTTGATAGAGAAAAATTGCAGGAGAGACTTGCAAAACTTGCAGGTGGTGTGGCAGTTATTCGAGTTGGTGCAGCTACTGAGACTGAGATGAAAGAAGCAAAACTTCGTATGGAGGATGCACTTTCAGCAGCGAGAGCAGCCGTAGAAGAAGGAATTGTTGCTGGTGGTGGATCTGCATATATTCATGCTTCAAAACAAGTAGCACGTCTCGCAGATGAGTTAGATGGTGATGAAAAAACTGGTGTGAATATTATTTTGAAAGCATTGGAAGCGCCATTGTTCCACATTGCAGCAAATGCAGGATTAGAAGGATCTGTCATCATTAATAAAGTAAAAGAGAGTCAGGTAGGAATCGGATTTGATGCATATAAAGAAGAATATGTTGATATGGTAGAAGCTGGAATTCTTGATCCGGCTAAAGTTACAAGAAGCGCCCTTCAGAATGCAACAAGTGTTGCATCTACACTTCTTACAACAGAATCTGTTGTTGCAAATATCAAAGAAGATACACCTGCAATGCCGGCAGGAGCGCCAGGGATGGGCATGATGTAAATAAAATGAAAAGTCTACCTTATTGAGGTAGACTTTTTTTGTTCCCTTGTGATACAATAATAAGAACATCAGAAATATGGAGGCGCACTATGAACGATTTTTACACAGAACAATTGGTGAAGAAAAAAACTACAGGATCATCGATTATGATCAAAGTATTGATGATCTTGCTTACCATTGTTTCATTTGCAGCTATTCTTTTTATCCCGTTTGGAATCATTTTGCCCGTTATTATGATTACGGTGGATGTTTTTGTGTTCAGAGGTCAAAATTTAGAGTTTGAATACCTGTATGTGAACGGCGATTTAGACATCGACAAGATTATGGGAAAGGCGAAAAGAAAGAGAGTATTTTCAGCGGCAATCTCAGATCTTGAAATACTTGCACCAAGTGGATCGGAAGAAGTGAAAAGAATTCAAGTCACAAAGACATTGAATTTTAGTAGTTTTGATTCGGAAAAGAAGACGTATGATCTGATCGTGCAGCAAAATGGACAGAAAATAAAAGTGATTTTTGAGCCAAATGATATTATCTTAAATGGTTATAAGATACTTGCACCAAGAAAAGTAGTAATTTAGACTTGACAGAAGTAAAAGTTTTTTGTAATGTAATATAACAATAACTTATAGAAAAAGAAAATATTATTAGTTATACTTATTAATATTTAACATGCAAAAGCAATGTAACAATGAAATAGCAGACGAAAGAGAGGAAGAAAAACCATGGGAAAGATTATTGGAGAAGGCATTACATTTGATGATGTATTACTTGTTCCGGCATATTCAGAGGTGATTCCAAATCAGGTAGATTTGACAACATACCTGACAAAGACAGTAAAATTGAATATACCGATGATGAGTGCAGGCATGGACACCGTTACAGAACATCGTATGGCGATTGCTATGGCACGTCAGGGAGGTATCGGTATCATTCACAAGAATATGTCTATTGAAGCCCAAGCAGAAGAAGTGGATAAGGTAAAACGTTCTGAAAATGGTGTAATTACAGATCCGTTTTATCTGTCGCCAGAGCATACATTGGCAGATGCCAATGAATTGATGGCTAAGTTCAGAATCTCAGGAGTACCGATTACAGAAGGCAGGAAATTAGTCGGAATCATTACAAACCGTGATCTCAAATTTGAAGAAGATTTTTCAAAGAAGATCAAAGAATCTATGACATCTGAAGGGCTGATTACAGCTTTGGAAGGAACAACATTAGAGGAAGCGAAAAGAATTCTTGCAAAGGCAAGAAAAGAAAAACTTCCGATTGTAGATAAAGATTTTAATTTAAAAGGACTTATTACAATCAAAGATATCGAAAAACAGATCAAATATCCTCTTTCTGCAAAAGATGCGCAGGGAAGACTTCTCTGTGGAGCGGCAGTAGGAATTACAGCAAACTGCATTGAAAGAGTAGATGCGCTTGTAAAAGCACATGTAGATGTGGTTGTTCTTGACTCTGCTCATGGTCATTCAGCAAATGTAATTCGTGCTGTGAAGATGATCAAAGAAAAATATCCGGAACTTCCTGTAATTGCAGGAAACGTTGCAACAGGTGAAGCGACAAAAGCTTTGATTGAAGCTGGTGTAGATGCAGTAAAAGTAGGAATCGGACCAGGTTCTATCTGTACAACACGTGTTGTTGCAGGTATTGGTGTTCCACAGATTTCTGCAATCATGGATTGCTATGAAGCAGCAAAAGAAGCAGGAATTCCAATCATCGCAGATGGTGGTATCAAATATTCAGGTGATATGACAAAAGCAATCGCAGCCGGAGCAAACGTGTGTATGATGGGTAGCATTTTCGCTGGTTGTGATGAAAGTCCAGGAACATTTGAATTATATCAAGGAAGAAAGTACAAAGTATACCGTGGTATGGGTTCTATTGCAGCAATGGAAAATGGAAGTAAAGACCGTTATTTCCAAGCAGATGCAAAGAAACTTGTACCGGAAGGTGTAGAAGGCCGTGTAGCATACAAAGGTACAGTAGAAGATACTGTATTCCAATTGATGGGAGGTCTTCGTTCAGGTATGGGTTACTGTGGAGCTCCAAACATTGAGACATTAAAGAATACAGGAAAATTTGTTAAGATTTCTGCCGCTTCTTTAAAAGAAAGTCATCCACATGACATTCATATTACAAAAGAAGCACCAAACTATAGTGTAGATGAATAAGAATGTATAAGAGGTGGGACAGGCTTTTGCCTGTCTCATTTTTTGAACAATAAATAATCTTAAGAAAAATATAAATATCTTTTGAGAAAGTTCTAAAGAAGTTTTGCTGAAAATATGTTACTATAATAGATATTATACGAAAGATCAGGTTGAACATATATGGCATTAACAAAAAGGAAAAGGAGAAGAAGAAGCCGACGGAGAATACAGTTATATACAAGAATGGGACTTTTTGTATTGATTGTATTGTTTCTATGTTTTGTGGCAAAAAAATTCATAGGTTGCAGCATATTTGAAAGGAATCAATATGTGGAGAAAACGGGAGATGAGATTGATGCTTCAAGGCCGGATTTGGATGTAGAACTTCTGTCGATCAATGAATATTCCAGACCCGGTACTAAAATAGGGAAAATTAATGGAATTGTCATTCATTATACAGCGAACCCGGGATCAACTGCCATGCAGAATCGGGATTATTTTGAAGGATTGAAAGACAGCCATCAAACGAAAGCCAGCAGTCATTTTGTTGTAGGTTTAGACGGTGAGATTGTACAATGCGTACCTACATGGGAAGTGGCATATGCATCCAATGAGAGAAATAGCGATACGGTATCTATCGAAACATGTCATCCAAAAGAAGACGGGAAATATACGAAAGATACTTATCGATCTCTTGTGGAATTGACAGCATGGCTTTGCAAAAAATTTGATTTAAATGAAAATGATGTGATTCGGCATTATGATGTAACAGGTAAGATTTGCCCAAAATATTTTGTAGAGAATGAAGATGCGTGGAAAAGGTTAAAAAAAGACGTGAAGAAATCTATGAAATAGTCAATTTTTGGAAAAAGCATTGTAGATGGAACGAGTCTGAGATATAATATTACAAAAGAAAGTAGAGGAAAGGAAACATTTATGTTCAGGAGTTTTTTTCCGGATGACTATATTGCATCCACATATGTCATTCCCTTTGAAAAACTATACGAAGAGGGATATCGAGGGCTTGTATTTGATATAGATAATACATTGGTTCCACATGGAGCTCCGGCGGATCAGAGAGTTATAAAGTTATTTCAGAAACTGCGTGAGATAGGATTTCGGACTTGTCTTATTTCGAATAATCAAGAGCCGAGAGTGAAACCTTTTGCAAAACAGGTGGAAAGTCACTATGTATTTAATGCTCATAAGCCATCTACAAAGAATTATAAAAAAGCAATGGAAATTATGGGAACGGATTTAGAAAACACGATTTTCATAGGAGATCAACTTTTTACAGACGTGTATGGGGCAAAACGTACAGGTATGCGTAATATTCTTGTAAAACCAATTCACCCCAAAGAAGAGATACAGATTGTGTTCAAACGGTATTTGGAGAAGATTGTGCTTTATTTTTATATGAAAGAGCGTAAAAAGTAAAAAAAGGTTGAAAAAGTTTGTAATTTATTATAAAATTATATGCAGTAATATAGGCAATATGTCCTTTGGGACGTAATATAAGGAGGAAAATAGAATGGCAACAAAGTCAGCAGGTGAATTTAGAAATGGTATGACACTTGAAATCGAAGGGAAAGTATGTCAGGTTATCGATTTCATGCATGTAAAACCGGGTAAAGGTGCAGCATTTGTTCGTGTAAAATTAAAAGACATTATCAACGGAGGTGTGGTAGAAACAACATACCGTCCAACAGAGTCTTTCCAGGAAGCATTTATTGAGAGAAAGAAAATGCAGTATCTTTACAATGATGGGGATCTCTATTATTTCATGGACAATGAAACATATGATCAGATTGCAGTAAGCGCTGAAGATGTAGGAGATTCTCTTAAATTTGTAAAAGAGAATGAAGAAGTAACAGTAAGTTCATACAAAGAGAAACCGTTTGCAATTGAGCCACCTCTTACAGTAGAGCTTGATGTTACAGAGACTGAGCCGGGATTCAAAGGAAACACAGCACAGGGAGCTACTAAGCCGGCAATCGTTGAAACTGGAGCACAGGTTTCAGTACCATTATTTGTTGAAATCGGTGACAGACTTAAAATTGATACACGTACAGGTGAGTACATTTCAAGAGTTTAATGAATCAAAAAAGAATGCACAGTGTGCATTCTTTTTTTGTGGTTATTGAGGCTCAACAGTTGATGGTTCATTGGTATGATCCGGAAGGTTGCTTTGGGAAGAACGTATGTGTTGAAGCTTTCCCTCGACAAACACTGCAGAATATTGAACTTCTGTTTTACTATGTTGCCAACAATAAACAGAAGTTGTAACACCATCATGTATTGTTTCGGAAATACGAATTCCGGAATTTCCAAAAATATTGGATATTTCTTCAATCGTCATTCCGGATTTTGCTTGTGATAGTTCCTTGTCTGATATTTTTGAGAGCTCAGCATCTTTCATTCCTGTTTGTGAGAGGCTGATAAGTTTACTGTCTAAAAAGGTAAGAAGAACAGTACCGCTTCCATCTTGAGTGATCCATTGATACCGTTCTAAAACGGCAGAGTCCATGGTAGTTTTGGAGAGAAGACTTCCATCTGTTCCTATAATATCTAAGATTTCATCTTGTGACATTCCGATTTTAATATCATTGTAATCTTTTGGTTCAATTAGATTTTTCCGAGTATTTGTTATAACGGACTTATTTTCTTGAGCAGTTTTATCAGTTTTGTACTTTTTATAGAAAAAGAATCCGGCTACAATTGCAAGGAGAAGAAATAGCAACAGACTCAATGAAAGAATGAGCTTTTTCTTCTTTTTTCGTTTTTGACGTTTGGACGAATTTGAAGTTCGTCTTTTTTCAAGATCGCGTTTTATTTTACAGTTATAGCAAAAAGCGTATTTATGGTAAATCGGATTGCCATGTCGATCTGTGCCGGTTTGAATATTTTTTATTTTCATTTCTGCACCACAGCGGGAACATTTCATAAGTATTTGCCTCCTTTTTTCTTGCTCATAATGTATTATAACGAAGAATAAAGGAATATGCGAGTAAAAAATAAAGAAAAAGTAAAATATGCAGATGCGAAGCGAAAACGCTTGCAAAAAAAGAAGACATCGCATATAATAAGCCTTACATAATATTCTATATTCAATTTAATTCTTATTAAATTCAAGGATGCATTTCGCGTCACATTCAAGACAATTTTAGATGGACTCCGTATGAGGAAGGAGTTTATATGACTTATCATCAATTTGTAAATGAAGTTGAGAGGAAAGTAAAAGGTTGCGTTGCGGAAAATGTTATGGTACGTACACATGTTGCGATCAAAAACAATAGCTGCGAGCGAAGAGGAATCATGATGGCTGAAAAGGGGATTAATATTTCTCCTACAATTTATCTTGAGGAATATTATAAAGAGTTTTTAAATGGAGAGCCACTAGAACAAATTGCAAAAAGTATTCTTGCATGTTACGAACAGATTCGTTTTCGACAATCATGGGAAACGGCATTTATTCAATCTTTTAACGATATCAAACGCTTTATTGTCTATAAAGTGATCAATAAAGATCGAAATGAAGAATTGCTAAAACATGTTCCTTTTCGTGAAGTTGTAGATCTTGCAATAGTTTGCTATGTACTTTTGCGTTTGAACAATGGGCATACAGCAACGTTGCTTATTCGAGATGAGCATTTAAAATTGTGGAATGTAACAAAGGAGGAGGTATTTAAAGAGGCAGAAAAAAATGTAACAAAATTGCTACCTGCAAAACTTAGTTGTATGAAAGATGTGTTGGCAAGCATGATAGGATTGGAGGAAGAATCAGAAGAAGACTTTATGTATGTAATGAGCAATGAAGAAAATAGTTTTGGCGCGGTATGCATTTTCTATGATGGGGTATTGGAAATGGTATATCAAACAATACGTGAAAACTTTTACATCATACCAAGTAGTGTACATGAAGTGATTATTTTAGCGGAAAGCATGGCTCCGAAAAAGAAAGAGATTGAGGAAACGATTCGAGATATTAATGAGACGCAGGTAGAGGATGAAGAAGTGTTATCAGACCATGTTTATTATTATAATGCACAGACAAAAACATTGTGTATGTAGTGAAGTGGAAGGGAGGAAAGACGGAGGATGGGAAAAAATAAACTCTGCTTTTTATCTTTTGCAGCAATTGCTTTTGTCGTGCTATTAATTTCTCAAAATCTTTATGCGCGAGCAGAAAAAAATACAGAAAAAGAGAAAATCACATCTTTTGAAAAATTGAGAAAAGAAGAATATATATATAGCGCAAAGCCAAACGAAGAACAATTAGAATCAATATTTCCGGAAGAAGTACATGCAATTCTTTCAGACAAAACATGTGTAGCGGTGAAAGTTCATTGGGAGTCGGAATTTGATTTGTCGGTTACTAATCGAGATGAATATATATTTCATGCCAATTTGGATGATGAGCGATATTTGTTGGAAGAAAATGTCAGGCTTCCGGAGATTAGAGTTGCGATTCGTAGAGAAGAAGGAAGAGCAATGCTAAAAGCTGGAAAGAAATATAAATTGGTACAAAAATCTACGAAATATAATAATGGGTTACTACGAGTGGGTTATTTTGAAATACAAACCGAAGAAGGACGAAAACATGCGATGTGTGCACAACATCAATTGGATTCTCCAGAGGTGAATGAGATGTTAACAGAAACAAATGTTTTTACAAAACAAACAGATAAGAATTCCGAGATATCCAGGCTAATGAGAAAAGTAATGTATTATGGCTGGGGTGGGCCTGCTGACATAGGGCCAAAGCCGAATACTTCCGGAGGAAAAGGGCAAGATAAAGAATCGCTGAATGATGGAACTCATTATCGTAGAACAGCATTAGCAGTATCGGTTGCGAATCGGAATGAAGATAACACATTTGGCTATGGACAACGGTTTATTGAATATCTTGAGAAAAATTATCCGGATGCACCAGAGGGATTCGAAGTACATCTATTACGAGCTCCAAGAGCAGATAACCAGGATCTTGCGTTTTATACTTATAAACCTAATGGAAATCTGAAATTAAAGAAAGTTTCTTCAGAACCGGAACTGTCAAGTCGAAATGAATGCTATTCATTTAAAGGCGCTCAGTTTGGGGTATATACAAAATACCAAGAGGCTTCCGGTGTTTTAACTGGTGAAGTAGGAAGATTAGAAACAGATGATCAGGGGGTAAGTAATACGCTTACGCTTCAAACAGGTACATATTATGTGAAGGAATTGAAGGCGCCTATGGGATTTGCGCTAAATTCGGAAGTTCAAACTGTGAAAGTAACGCCGGGGACAACAACAACTGTTGAATTTTCTGATTATCCTCAGTATGCACCGATTGAGATTTTGTTGCGTAAGATAGCGCAAAAAGAACACGTTGAAGAGACTCCATTTTATGGAAGTTTGGAACATGCGGAATTTACGGTTCGTTTTTATGCCGGCTTGTGGGAAGAGAATATGGATCCAAAACAGCTGGGGAAAAAGCCGATAAGAAGCTGGGTATTTGCCACAGATAAAAATGGAGTTGCAAAATACAAAGAAGAATTTCTTATGAATGGTGATCCTCTTTTCAAAAATTCATTGAATGAATCTGTACTTCCTCTTGGAACGGTAACGATACAAGAAACAAAACCGCCGGAAGGTTACCTGTTGAATCAAGAGATTTTCGTAGTAAGGATTACGCCAAACGGAACGGGATGTGTTGTGAATACATATCAGGAACCGAAAATAGAAGAAACAGAGTTGTGTTTGGAATTGGTGAAATATCAAGAAGGAACAGATATTAAAATACCGGAAGTGAAATTTGAATATACTATGCCGGATGGACGTAAAGAAATTCTAAGTACTGACGAAGATGGGAAATTAAAAATCCGAGGTGTAAGACGTGGGATTCATACATTGCGAGAAGTGGCTGCTGCAGATGGATATCTTTTGAATGAGAAGGAGATATCATTTGAGGTGAATCAAGATAACAAGGTTAGATTGTTATCTCAAGGCGATACAGAAACTGGTGAGGTTCGGTTTCAAGTGACAGAAGATGGGCAGATACAGGTGGAAGTAGAGAATCGGATGGCTCCTTTTGCAATAAAGATACACAAAAAGAACGAAAAAGGGAAAAAGCTATCTGGAGCGGAATTTACTTTGTATAGGGAAAAAACTTGTGAGAATGTAGTGAAAAAGGCGGTGACAGATGACAACGGAATGCTATGGATGGAAAATCTTTTGGTAGGAGAAACCTATTACCTGAGAGAAACAAAAGCTCCTCGAGGGTATCGTTTACCAACGGATTTATTTGGGAAACCGATAGTCTATGAAATACGCGTAGAAAGCATTCCGGTACAAGATTACTTTTTAGTATATGTTAATGGGAAAGCTTATGACATGGACGCGGATGGAATATTTACTATTACAGGAACAAAAGGAAATCGTCAGGTTGTTATTTCTGTTGAAAATGAGACGTTGAAAAAATTACCGGCTACTGGATCGTCCGCAATGAGTTTGATTGTAGTACTGTTAATTCTATTTGGTATGATGTCATGGAGGGATAAAGCATGAAGAATAGAATGATGAAAAATGTTTATGCAATAATACTTGTAACAATACTGTTATTAGGAAATACATGTAATATAAACGTGTTGGCTGCTGATACGAATAAAAAAGCAAAAGCAAAGCAGGCTGTTGCAGTATCTACTGTGAATGGTGTGGCTGATTTTGGGAGAGGGGATGCCAGTATTTGGATTTGTGGAAATGAGGGGCAAACCTTGATCGGAAAAGAGTTTTATGTATATCAGATTTTTGATGCTGAAAATGCGGTCGGCGGAGAATCCATTCAGTACACCTTTTGTCCGCAATACGAAACAGTATTGAAAAAAATTGTGGGAAGTAAGTTGTCGAAACCGGCAGATGAAGTGACAGAATATATGGTGATCGACTATATACAGACTATGAATAACAATAAGAAGGAAGGGAGCGATGTAATACAAAATAATGAAGGGCGATATAGTGAATTTCGCTATTTTGTAGAAGAAGTTAGAAATGAAATAAAGGCACAAGGAATCGGCGGAGATGTTGTGCGGGTAACAAGCGAAAAGCAGAATCAAAGTGTAAAGATTGTAGGGTTGCCGTTTGGATACTATATAGTGGACGAAGTAACGAATGTGCAGGGAACTCATAGCGCTGCATCGTTATGCATGGTGAATACTGCAAATCCGAATGTAGATATTCAGATTAAATCAGATTATCCTATTGTTGAGAAGAAAATACAGGAAGATGATAATCGGAAACAAATCGGAAATGATGGTTGGAATGATATTGGTGATTTTGAGATTGGGCAGACAGTACCGTATCAATATAAAACTATAGTACCGAATATGAATGGATATGATACGTATTATTTTGCGTGGCACGATGCGATGGATCAGGCATTAACATTTTTACCGGATTCTGTGAGAATTACGATTCTAGATCATGAATCCGATTCGAAAAAATATGAATTGAAAAAGAATGAATTTACCATTCGAATAAATCCGAAGGCAGGAGAAACGTTTCAAGTTCAAATAGCAGATTTAAAAGCAATTGTAGATCGAGAATTTCGGAATCAAAATGAAAAGAATGAAAATGTATATGGGCAAAAGATTGTGTTGAGATACGATGCTATTTTAAATGAAAGTGCGGCAGAAGATACAGGATGTCCAGGATTTGAAAATGATGTAAAGTTGGAGTTTTCCAATAATCCGGATTCGGATGGGAAAGGAAGCACGGGAGAAACGCCGTGGGATACGGTTGTGTGTTTTACATACAAATTGAATGGACGAAAGGTCAATAACCACGATAAAGAGCTTGCAGACGCAAAGTTTCGCTTATATTCAAATGAAGATTGTACAGAAGAAGTATATGTTAAAAAAGGAAAATCCGGTTATATTGTAATAAATCGAGATTCAACAGGGGGAACAGATCATACAGGAGGAAAAGCCCCGGCTGATGCAGTAGAAATCGTATCTGATAAAAACGGCATTTTTACAATCTATGGATTAGATGGAGGAACATATTGGTTAAAGGAAACAGATGCTCCGGCCGGATATCGACCGATTTTAGATCCGATTAGAATTCAGGTCATTCCGACGTTTACAAATGAAAGAAATGACTATGTCAAAGGGGACGGAGCAACAGAAAAAACACTAAAAACATTAGAATATGAAGTATATATCAAACAATTTTTGTCTGGATTATTTGAAGAGAACACATCAAAACTAGAAACGAATCTACAAGATGGTTCTGGGAATTTGGTTGTAGTAAACCAAGTAGGAGTAAAACTTCCGGGAACAGGATCTGCTAAGATGTTGTTTGTAGTAACGCTAGGAGCGGCATTGACTTTTTATGCAATCAAAAAGCGAGGAAAGCAATCGTAAAACAAGGGTGAAATATGGGAAACAAAATAAAAAGAGGGATTTTTTTTGTGATTGGGATGTGTCTTTGTATTTACCCTATTATTAGTGGATATATAGAATCGGAAAAACAAAAGAGTATCATAGGAACATACGAACAAATTATTGCAAGAGAAGAGAATCTTGAAGAAGTGCTTCGAGATGCGGAGACGTATAATGAGACGCTAAATCAGACAAAAGGAGCTCTTGTAGGGAATCTTCATCATACAATTCTAAGTGATAAGAATTATAGAAAACAGTTAAATATTAATGGGAATGGGATTATGGGAGCCATTGAAATTCCCAAGATCCATGTGGATTTGCCGATATGGCATGGTACGGAAGAAGAGGTGCTTTCTAATGGAGCTGGGCATCTTCAAGGGAGTAGCCTTCCTGTAGGGGGAGAAAGCACACGGTGTGTATTGACAAGCCATAGAGGATTGCCAAGTTCCAAGCTGTTTACAAGGCTGGATGAACTGAAAGAAGGAGATTTATTCTATATTCATGTATGCGGTGAAGTTTTCGCATATCAAGTGAGTACTATTGAAATTATAGAACCTGATGAGTTGGAGAAGCTAGATATTATTGCGGGAAAAGATATGGTTTCTTTAGTTACTTGCACTCCGTATGGGATTAATACGCATAGGCTTGTGGTAAATGGGGAACGTGTGGAATATAGAGAAAAAGTGTATGAAAGAATAGAACCAAAACTCTTGTCATTTCGTGAGATGATTTTCTTTTTGCTTCCGTTCATATTCATAGGAACAGCCCTTGTAAAATTAGTGATTGCTGGAAGAAGGAGGTGGAAGGTAGATGAAAAGCAGGAAATGTGTCGTGTTCATGATACTTTGCGTCATGGGAATATTGATTGTGGGAAACGTTGCAAAAGCAAAAGAAGGAGGAACCATACGAATTGTATTGGAAAATCAAGGAGAAGAAATACAAAATAGAAAAATAGAGTTTTTTTGTACCAAGGTTGCTGAGTATATCGATGGAAAGTTTGTAAGTGAGATGTATCATGATGATATAAAGGTTGATCAGCATTCTACAGCAAATGATATGCGTGATCTTGCACATACTCTTGCAAAAAAAGTAAAAAAACCGGATCAAACTATATCGGTAGATTCGGATGGGAAAGCAACTTTAGAAAGTGTTTCGGAAGGACTTTATTTGTTTGTTGTATCGAATCAGAAGGAACAAGAAGAAATAGACCCATTTCTCGTAAGTATGCCTGCATGGAATGAAAAGAGTGGAGAATTAGAATATGAAGTAAAAGTGATACCTAAATATCTATCTAAGGAGAGGGAAAATCCGGTGGCGCCACAGACCAATGTGAAAAGCTATTATATGCAAAAGATTATTTGTGCGGTTTTATGTATTGTAGGTGCCGGAATGCTTTTCGTGTTTTGTAAGAGAGAGGAATAGGATGAAAAAATGCAGTAGAATTCTTCTCCTGTTATTATTATTTGGAGCGGCAGCAAATTTGACTGCCGCTTACAAAGAAACTATGAAGTATGTTTCGAGTGAAAAGGAAAATAAAAAATTAAAAGATTTGGTTATTATACAGGAGGAAAAACTTGAAAAAAATACACAATGTAAAAAAATCAATTTTATGGTTTTGCAGAAAATAAATCCGGATATCTGTGCTTGGATATCTATTCCGGGAACAAAAATTGATTATCCGGTGTTGATTGGTAAAAATGATGAAATGTATTTAAACCATGATTATAGAGGAGAATATAGTGAGCTGGGTTCGTTATTCTCCTTTTCAGATGCAAAGAGAGATTTCTCGGATGCTCATATTTGTATCTTTGCACATAATATGAGAAAGCCGCAAATGTTTGGGGAATTAAAACGATATCGAGAGGTGGATTATGCAAAGGAGCATACAGAATTATATTTGTATACACCTGGGAAAACAGAACGATATCGGTTAATCTCTTCGTTTCAATGTGGGAAAAGAGATGCTGTATTTGCACACAAAATGAAAAAAAATAGCGCAGAATTCGGGAAATTATGCAATGATATTTTTTTGAGGAATGAATTAGAGTGCATGAATGGTTGGATAGAGCAGGATACAATAGAAAAGATTGTGACGCTTTCGACTTGTAGTGAATATGATCGGACACAACAAAGATTTACAGTTCATTTTAAAAAAATTGAGGGAAATGATGAAAATTGAAGAATGAGAATGCTTTACTTTTTTACGAAAATGTGTTACTATAACAGAGCGTTTAAAATAAGCGCGGTATACATCTATAGCTCAGGGGATAGAGCAATGCCCTCCGGAGGCATGTGCGGCGGTTCGAATCCGCCTAGATGTGTATTTTTGTTAGTAAAGTCTAATTGTAGACTATGAGAATAGAGGACGCAGGATGAAAGGGTACAGGGCAGCATTCAAGACAGCATTTCCATATACAATACCAGTATTGACTGGATATCTTTTTATTGGAATTGCATTTGGTGTTATGTTTGCTGAAAAAGGGTATTCTTTTCTTTGGGCGATTTTGATGAGTACCTTGGTGTATGCAGGTTCCGGTCAGTATTTGGCGGTGAACTTCTTTGTACCGGGTTTTTCTTTTATTCAGGCTATTTTTCTTACCCTCATGGTAAATATTCGGCATGTTTTTTACGGAATTTCATTGTTAGAGAAATTCAATCGGTTTGGGAAAAAGCGTTGGTATCTTGTATTTGGATTAACGGATGAGACATATTCGCTTTTATGCACAACAAATATTCCGGAAGATGTAGATGATGAAAAATTTCTTTTGGCAATTACGTTATTGAATCAGAGTTATTGGATTATTGGCTCTGCAATTGGAGGAATTGCAGGAACGGTAATTCCATTTGATTCTACAGGGATTGATTTTGCTATGACAGCGCTTTTCGTTGTGATATTTTTGGAACAATGGTTTCAAAAAAAGAACCGGATACCGGCTGTAATTGGAATGGTAGTAAGTTTTATTTGTTTGCAAATATTTGGAGCAGATCATTTTGTGTTACCGTCGATGCTGATTATCATAGGAGTCTTATTTATGAGTAGAAAGAAGCTGGAAACGGAGGAACTAAAATGACATTAAATGTAGGACAGTCTTTGGTAATGATTTTAGTTGTTGCAGCGACGACATTTGCAACACGTGCAGTTCCGTTTTTAATTTTTCCAAAGGGAAAAGAGATTCCGAAAGTGGTGCAGTATCTTGGAAAGGTTCTTACTCCGGCAATCATAGGAATGTTGGTTGTATATTGTTTGAAAAATACAAAAGTATTGAGTGCTCCTTTTGGAATGCCGGAATTGATTGCGGTAGGTACCGTTGTGTTACTACATATATGGAAACGAAATAATCTGCTGAGTATCGGTGCTGGAACAATACTTTATATGTTTTTGATACAAGCAGTATTTATATAACAAGGAGAAAGGAAGAGAAAAATGAAGTACGAAAACATCAACAAGAAAATTGAGGAGATGAGAGAGGAAATTTTGGCCTCTATCAAAGAAAGCGTTGCGATTGAAAGTGTAAAAGGGGAAGCAAAAGAAAATGCCCCATATGGTGAAGGACCAAAAAAAGCGTTAGATCACGCACTTGCGCTTGGAGAAAAATTAGGATTTAAAACGGGAAATTTGGATAACAGAATCGGCTGGGTAGAATACGGTGAAGGCGAAGAAATGGCAGCAGTTCTTGGGCATGTTGATATCGTTCCACTTGGAGAAGGATGGGATTATGATCCACTTGGGTGTGAAATTCATGATGGAAAAATGTATGGCCGTGGAGTTTTAGATGATAAAGGTCCTACAATTGCAGCGATTTACGGATTGAAAGCTATTCGTGATTTAGAGTTACCGATTGACAGACGTATTCGTGTTATTTTTGGGTGTGATGAAGAGAATGGATCTTCTTGCGTTCAGCATTATGTTGAATCCGGAGCAGAAATGCCAACGATCGGATTTACTCCGGATGCAGATTTCCCAGTGATTTTCTTTGAAAAAGGTCAGTCATTTTGGGAATTAACAAAAAGAGTAGAAGAAAAATCAACAGTAAAGGTTCTTTCTATCAAAGGTGGAACAGCGAAAAACGTTGTAATGCCTAGATGTACAATGGTTGTAGAAGGTGATTGCGATTTTAAAGAGACAGAAGCGATTAAAGTAACAAAAGAAAATGGAAATACAGTAATCGTATCAAATGGTAGAGGCGCTCACGGAAGTACACCTCACCTTGGAACGAACTCTGCAATTCAGTTATTCAAAGAATTAAAAGCACAGGGAATTAACCTTGGTGGAGATTTACAGAGATTAGTTGATTTTGTAACAGAAAAAATCGGAGATGAAACACAAGGAGAAAGTCTTGGAGCATTTAATAGCGATGAAGAGACAGGAAATACATCTGTATGCTTAGGCATGATTGATTGTACAGAAGACAGCTTAGAAATTACATTAGATATTCGTTATCCAAATCATACAGATAGAGATGAACTTGTTGCAAATGTGAAAAAATCTGCAGAAGCTTACGGATTAGAAGGAAATCTTGTTGGAGAAGGTAAAATGCTCTACGTTTCAAAAGAATCTGAACTTGTACAGAAATTAGTAAACGTTTACACAGAAGAAACAGGAGATGTTCAGGAACCAATCGCTATTGGTGGAGGAACATATGCAAAAGCATTCAATAACATGGTTGCTTTCGGACCAATTTTCCCTGGAGATCCAGATGTAATTCATCAGCCAAACGAATGTGCAGATGTAGAAAAGATGATCAAATCATATCAGATTATCACGGCAGCAATGTATGAAATTGCCTGCAAATAGTTTAAGAATGATATAAAAAGGCAACGGCTACGCGAAATGCTATATTACGTAGTCGTTGCCTTTTGAATGCTTTTAGAGCAAGCTGTTATGATTCGTTGTCTGAGATGATACGTTGTGGCAAATCAGGGTTAAATATATTGTTTCGCAACATTTCAATTTCATAGCGATATGGAGCGTAAGATTTCTTCTCTTTTGTAGGAGAAGGAATGTATGGTGTTTCCAATATTTTGGGAACATTTATAAAGTCAGGATGATGAACAATGTAATTGATCGCATCAAATCCGAGTTCTCCGAATCCGATATTGGCGTGGCGGTCTTTTGCTGCACCACGAACATTTTTGGAGTCGTTGATATGAAAAACAGCGATACGATCTTTCCCGATGATATGATCAAATTCGTTGATTACCCCATCGAAATCATGCACCACATCATACCCACTGTCATTCGTATGACAAGTATCAAAGCAAACACGTAACTTATCATTATAAACGACTTTATCGAAAATTCGTGCCAGTTCTTCAAAAGTCTTACCTATTTCAGAACCTTTTCCGGCCATTGTCTCCAATGCAATATTGCAAACAGTATCTCGTGTCAACACTTCGTTGATTCCTTTTGCGATTTGATCGATTCCTGTATCAACGCCTGCTCCCACGTGAGCGCCTGGATGGAGAATTAGAGTGTTGCTTCGGCAGGCTGCGCTCCGCTCCAGCTCTAACGCTAAAAACTTTACGGCGATGTCAAAAGTTTCTGGTTTCACAGAATTTCCCAAGTTAATAATATAGGGTGCATGGACTATGATTTCGTCGATTCCGTGTTCTTTCATATATGCCCATGCGGGATCGATATTTAATTCTGAAATTTCTTTTCTTTTTGTATTTTGTGGCGCCCCAGTATAGAACATAAACGTATTGGCGCCATAGGAAACAGCTTCTTTTGCGGAACCAAGCAACATATCTTTGCCGCTCATTCCAACATGAGAACCAATTTTTAACATAAAGTAACCTCTTTTTCTATTGTTATTGCTTTTTAAAGACCGATTTTGGTTGTTTGCAGATTGGACATACGAAGGATTCAGGTAATTCTTCAAAAGGAATCTCTCCTTCATAAATGTAGCCACAGATTCCGCAGACCCACTTGGTGTCAGTCTCTTCTTTTGGATCTTCCTCGATATAAGTAGGGGCATTTTTCGGACTTTTTCCCTTAACTACATTATGATAGTAGGAGTAAGTCATTGCTGGTTCTTTGGAAAGTACGTCTCCTTCTATAACTTCACCTAAAAATACGGTATGGGTAGTAGTTTCCATTTTGTCGATGATTTTACAAGTGATATAACCACAAGCGTCTTTTAAAACAGGTAGACCATCAATCGTATCATAATCAACAGTATCAAATTTGTTGATGTTTTTTCCTGATTGGAATCCAAAATGTCCAATGAGTTCCGGAGCAGAAGACTCGGATAGGATAGACACAGAGAATTTTCCGCTTGTTTCAATGCAAGAATTTGTAAAATTATCATGGTTCATGCTGACTGCAACCGTGGCAGGAGAAGATGTAATCTGCATAATACTATTAGCTACACAGCCGGTTGGACGTTCCCCATCAAGTGTAGAAACTACATAAACTCCATAAGAAAAATTGCGAAATACGTTCTTGTTCATGATATACCTCCTAATAATAGTAATTATTACTATAATAATAGCATGTTATTGTTCTGAATGCAAGAAATCTTTTCGAAATATATAGTTGTTGGAAAAAGATTCATGTGATAGAATATATAAAGTTAACATCAGTTATTTTAACTTTTATATAAAGTAATTATTAGTGGAGGAAAAGAACATGAAAAAACTAGTAGAGATGTTAAGTCTTGAACTTGGAGAAGCATTTGAATCAGCAGGTTATGATTCAAAATATGGAAAAGTTACGTTGTCTAATCGTCCGGACTTGTGCGAATATCAGTGCAATGGAGCGATGGCCGCTGCAAAAGAATACCATAAAGCTCCGTTTATGATCGCAGATGACGTAGTTGCAAATTTAAAGGGAAGTACTTTAATTTCTGAGGTAGAATCTGTAAAACCGGGATTTATCAATATGAAACTTGATACAGAAGCATTGGCAACTTATATGAACGAGATGAGTGCAGATGAAAGTCTCGGATACGAAAAAAATGAAAATCCAAAGACAATCATCATTGATTACGGCGGAGCCAATGTTGCAAAACCTCTCCATGTAGGACACTTGCGTACTGCTATCATTGGTGAAAGTGTAAAAAGAATTTCTCGCTTTGCAGGAGATAAAGTTATCGGTGACGTGCATCTTGGTGACTGGGGTTATCAGATGGGACTCATTATTACGGAATTGAAAAAGAGAAAACCGGAACTGCCGTATTTTGATGAAGCGTTTGCAGGAGAATATCCGGAAGAGGCTCCATTTACAATCGATGAATTAGAGGAAATTTACCCAACAGCAAGCGCTTATGCAAAAGAACATGAAGATTACAAAGAAGAAGCGCTTCATGCAACATATTTGCTTCAAAATGGCCACAAAGGATACACGGCAATCTGGAACCATATTATGAACGTTTCGGTCGCAGATTTGAAAAAGAATTATGCAAACTTAAATGTAGAATTTGATTTGTGGAAAGGTGAATCCGATGCACAACCATACATTCCGGACATGGTAGAGTATTTGAAAAAAGAAGGATTTGCTCATTACGATGATGGAGCGCTTGTGATCGATGTGAAAGAAGAAACAGACACAAAAGAAATTCCGCCATGTATGATTTTGAAATCAGATGGAGCATCACTTTATGGTACAACAGACCTTGCTACATTGATTGAACGAGAAAAGCTGTATCATCCGAATGAAGTAATTTATGTAGTGGATAAGCGTCAGGAACTACATTTTGTACAAGTATTCCGTAGTGCAAGAAAAGCCCATATTGTAAATGATGATACAAAGCTTCAGTTTATTGGATTCGGTACAATGAATGGTAAAGATGGAAAGCCATTTAAAACAAGAGAAGGCGGTGTGATGCGTCTTGAGAATCTGATTGGCGATATCGAAGATCGTATGTATAATAAAATCATGGAGAATCGTGCCATTTCAGAAGAAGAGGCGAGAAAGACAGCGAAGATTGTAGGGCTTTCTGCAATCAAATACGGTGACCTTTCTAATCAGGCTTCCAAAGACTATGTGTTCGATGTGGATCGTTTTACTTCAGCAGAAGGAAATACCGGACCTTATATTTTGTATACGATCGTTCGAATCAAATCGATTTTGAATAAATATAAAGAAGTAAAAGGCGAGGCGCTAAAAGGAATTGTAAAGGCTGCCCAGTCTGAGAGTGAGAAGGCGTTGATGTTGGAACTTGCAAGATTCAATGAGGCAATTGAAAACGCTTATGTTGAAAAAGCGCCACATAAGATTTGTGCATATGTATATGAACTTGCCAATGCTTTTAACCGTTTCTATCATGAAACGAAGATTCTGGCAGAAGAAAATGAAGAGAGACAGGCAAGCTTTATTTCCATGCTTCTTCTGACGAAAGAAGTGTTTGAAGTATGCATTGATATGCTTGGATTTGAAGCGCCAGAGAGGATGTAATGATGACGGAGAAATTGTTTTATCAGGATGGATATATGAAAACATTCACTGCAACAGTAACAGCCTGTGAACAATCGGGAGAGATTTATAAGGTAGTTCTTGATAGAACTGCCTTTTTTCCTGAGGGAGGCGGACAAAGCGGTGATATTGGAACTTTAAATGGAGTTCATGTATTTGACACGCATGAAAAAGATGGAGTGATCTACCACTATACAAAAGAACCGATTGCGGTAGGTGAAACAGTAGAAGGTGCTCTTGATTGGGAAGAGAGATTTGTAAGAATGCAGCAGCATTCAGGAGAACATATTATTTCTGGTTTGATCCACAAGATGTATGGGTATGATAATGTGGGATTTCATCTCGGAAAAGATGACGTAACAATGGATTTTAACGGTGTTCTTACAAAAGAGCAGATGAAAGAAATTGAGTATTTGGCGAATGAAGCTGTTTTTCGTAATATTGAGATTCAGACACTTTGTCCAACAAGTGAGGAATTGAAAAAAATTACATACAGAAGTAAAATTGAGATCGAAGGACAAGTTCGTATTATTTTGATTGAGGGATATGACTGTTGTGCATGTTGTGCGCCGCATATGCATCGAACAGGAGAAATTGGTTTGATCAAGTTAACGAATATCCAAAACTATAAAGGTGGAGTCCGTATTTCGATGTTGAGCGGTTTTCGAGCGCTTGCAGATTATAGTGAAAAAGAAACAAGTGTAAAGAATATCGCAGTTTCATTTTCTGCAAAAGAACATGAAGTTTACGATATGGTAGAGCATTTGAAAGAGGAAAAACAGAGCTTAAAACAAGAAATTGGGAAACTGCAGATGCAACTTCTTTCTTATAAAGCAAAGGAAATTACAGAAGGAGAAAAAGCTGTTTGCCTAATAGAACGAGGCTTAAGCGGAAATGAACCTCGAGAACTTGTGAATCTTGTCCTTGAAAGAAAAGTCGGAATCTGTGCTGTATTCGCAGGAAATGATGAAGAAGGTTACCGTTATGTAATTGGAAGTAAAACAATGGATACAAGAGAGGCTGCAAAACTTATGAATGAAAAGTTTCATGGCCGAGGCGGCGGAAAACCTGAGATGGTGCAAGGATCTGTAACTGGAATTGGCGAAGAAATTTATAATTATTTTATTTGCAACTTTTCCTAATGAGAAGTAGAATGGTTTCTATGAAAGTGAGGAAAGAATTATGCCGCAAAATGTAAAAAGAAGAGGGTTTTTCTCTCTGATTTCACCATTTCTTGTGTATTTTGGAGTATCTTTGATCGTGCAGATCGTAGCGGTTATAGCAGTAGTGCTTCAAAATCTTCCGATGCTGATGGAAGGATTGGATATGGAACAGTTGGAAAATATCCAAAATATGCAGCAAATGTATGTAAGTGAAGAAGCGATGAATATGCTTTTGGAACAGTATATGCAGCATTTGGCGTTGATTACAGCGTTTTCAGCACTGTGTGTCATTCCGTTTTTTGTTTGGATGTTCTGTAGGGATAAGAAATATGAATTAAGGTTAGGAATTTCGCAGGTCCCAAAAGCTAAAGCAGGAAGATACGTTTTTATTGTGGTGTTTAGTGTGGTTGCCAACATTGCGTTTAATAATATTTTATTGTTGAGCAATCTAGGCTCCTACAGCGAATCTTACCAATCTGCCAGTGAAGCGCTGTATGCAGGGAATTTTATTGTGGAACTAATTGGACTGGGAATTATTGTTCCAATTGCAGAAGAATTAATGTTCCGAGGATTGATCTACAGAAGAATCCGATGTATGATCGGACCGAGACAAGCTATCGTAGTAAGTGGATTGGTGTTTGGAATGTACCATGGAAATCTTGTGCAAGGATTGTATGGCTTTTTGGTTGGTTGCATTATGGCATGGTTGTATGAAAAATACGGTAGTCTGAAGGCGCCGATCTTATTCCATGTGTGTGCGAATCTGGTGTCGGTAATTGCAACGGAAGCTGATATTTTTACATGGATTTTCCAAAGCTATATAAGAGTTGTTGTGACTACAGTTGCTTGTGCTGCCTGTGGTGCTGCTTCTTATGTAAAGATTCGAAACGTCTTTATGGAGCCGCAGAAAGACATAGAAATAAATCAAGAATAATGATATAATGATAATGATGCGAAGTGTACCATTGCGTAAAAAACGGGAAAGGATATAAGTGAATGGGAATATATTGAAGATAATCCGCATATCGATGTGATTCGTTACACAACATTTTTCCATCAGTTTACATTGATTTTTGATGAACTTGCGAGAGAGAAATATGTAGACTGGTACGGATATTCAGCTTCTGTCAGCCCATACATTTTGGAACAGTTCGAACAGGAAGTAGGATATAAATTCCGTCCGGAATATCTTATCGATCAAGGATATATGAATAACCAATATCGAATTCCTTCCAAAGAATTCAAAGATTTTCAAGCATTTCAAAGAAGAGAAGTTGCGAAGCTTGCAAAAGAGATGGTTGACTTAACGCATGAGCTTGGCAAAGAAGCAATGATGTTTTTGGGAGATCATTGGATTGGAACAGAACCTTTTATGGAAGAATTCAAATCTATTGGATTGGATGCGGTAGTAGGTAGTGTTGGAAATGGTTCTACACTTCGTTTGATCAGTGATATTCCGAATGTAAAATATACTGAAGGAAGATTCCTTCCATATTTCTTCCCAGATACATTCCATGAAGGCGGAGATTCGGTAAAAGAAGCAAAAGTAAATTGGGTTACAGCACGCCGTGCGATTTTAAGAAAACCGATCGATAGAATCGGATATGGCGGATATTTAAAACTTGCCATGGAATTCCCGGAATTTATTGATTATGTCGAAAGTGTATGTGATGAATTCCGTACATTATATGATAATATCAAAGGAACGACACCATATTGTGTGAAGACGGTTGCAGTTTTAAACTGTTGGGGCAAAATGAGAGCATGGGGACCACATATGGTTCATCACGCATTATATCAGAAACAAAACTATTCTTATGCAGGAATCATTGAAGCTCTGTCAGGAGCGCCGTTTGATGTGCGTTTTATAAGGGACGTTGTGTGTATATTAGCGGGCTTCCATACAGCTTTGAAAACAGCAGACTTTTATATCGTTCAATTATTTGGTCTGCTCATGATGAGGAAAATCTTCACAGATGGTTCAGCAGCAACTTTAATGTTGAAGTACACGCGTATGTAAAAAATGGAAAATACTGTGTTGTTAATAATGCATATGAACCACAGAGTACAACTGTATACAAAGGAGATGGAACAAGTTTCGATCTTGATTTGGATGCAAATGAGATTATTTGGTATGAAATTTAATCAAAAATAGAGAAGACAGGCTGCAAGAAATTGCAGTCTGTTTTTTGTAAAAAATATGAACGAAATATTACATGAAAATATAAATAAAGCATAAAATATTACAAAAGTATTAAATTAATATTGAAAATAAGATACATATAAGTTATACTAAGGGAGTAAAACAAAAAGAGAGGTAGAGTATATTTATGAATAAATTAAAAGCGGCAAAGCTTTTAGGTGTTTCCATATTGTCAGCATCTCTTATGGTTACTCCTTCTATGGCAGCCCCAAGCATCAGTGAGTTGGAACAGAATAAAAAAGCTGTACAAAACGAGGTATCATCGCTTCAGTCGGAATTGACTTCTATCATGACAAAGATTAATGAATTAGAAGGAAAGCTTGTAGAAAAAGGGGAAGAAATTGAACAGGCACAAAAAGATTTGGAAGAGGCGGAAAAGAAAGAGAAAAAACAATATGAAGATATGCTTCTTAGAATAAAATATATGTACGAAGCAGGAGAAACAGGATTTGCCGAAAGTTTTCTTGAGTCTGACAGTATCACAGAAGCGTTAAATACAGCAGAATATATTCAAAAAGTACATTCCTATGACAGAGAGATGTTAAAGGAATATGAAAAGACAAAGAATCAAGTGAAAGATTTAAAAGAAACACTTGAAACAGAGCTTAAGAATATGGAAAAGCTACAGGCTGAATTTGAAAGTGACAAGGTAAAGCTGAATGCTACGATTAATTCCAAGAAAGCAGAAATTGCAGACTTTGATCAGCAGATTGAAGCTGCGAGAGAAGAGGCGGCAAGAAGAGCCGCGGAAGAACAAGCTGCGAGGGAAGAGGCGGCAAGGGAAGAGAACAGCACAAGTTCACCTGACAGCAATACTGCAGATAAGGATACTTCAGATCAAGAAGAGAATTCTTCAAAACCAAATTCAGAAAATAGTAGCGAAGGGGAATCTTCTTCGGATTCCGGTAAAGCTTCAGCAATTGTGAGCGCCGCATATAGCTATATTGGAGTTCCATATAAATGGGGAGGAACTTCCAGATCAGGCATAGACTGTTCAGGACTTACTATGAGAGCGCATCAGGCAGCAGGAATTTCTCTGCCGAGAACCTCGGGATCCCAAGGAGCCGGAGGAAAAAGAGTTTCAGGTATGGCAAATGCCCTTCCGGGTGATTTGGTATGTTATAGCGGACATGTAGGAATCTACATTGGCGGAGGGAAAATGATTCATGCACCAAAGCCGGGGAGAAGTGTAGAAGTGATTAAAGTATATGGTTCGCCTTGGTTTAGAAGATATTGGTAAAAAATTGCAGGCTGCTAAAATAAATAAGGTAGCCTGCATTTTTCCTACACCGTATTAGGAAATTGTACGAGTGTGCAATCTTTTATGAAATTATTGAAAAAATATGTTGACATAGAGTAGAAAATATGATAAATTAGTAAAAGCGAAAAGCAAAAAATAAAGTAGAGTATCCACTCTCACCGTAGCACAACTGCGTGACTAATGGTTTGATATTTGCATAGATTTAGTAGTTCATTAAGTTGAAATCTGTTGATTTATGTTTTGAGTGGATAGTTTGTGCTATTCATTTTTTTTGTGTTGAAATGTTTTAGATTTATGATGGAGGTACACGACAATTAACGAATTAATGATTAATGAGCAGATCAGAGACAAAGAAGTACGTGTGATTGGTGAAGACGGAGCACAGTTAGGAATCATGTCTTCAAGAGAAGCAATGAAGCTTGCGCAAGAAGCAGAACTTGATCTTGTTAAGATTGCTCCAACAGCAAAACCGCCGGTATGTAAAATTATTGACTATGGAAAATATAGATACGAGCTGGCAAGAAAAGAAAAAGAAGCGAAGAAAAAACAGAAAACTGTTGAGGTGAAAGAGGTACGTTTATCACCGAACATTGATGTAAATGACTTAAATACAAAAGTCAATAACGCAAAGAAATTTATCGCAAAAGGAAATAAAGTGAAAGTTACACTTCGTTTTCGAGGAAGAGAAATGGCACATGTACAGTCAAGCAAACATATCTTAGATGATTTTGCTGATATGTTAAAAGAGGTTGCTTCTGTTGAAAAAGCTCCAAAGATGGAAGGAAGAAGCATGAGCATGGTTTTAACTGAAAAACGTTAAACATAAAACAAAAGTGTGGATATTACACCACCGTACAATTAAGGAGGATACTATTATGCCAAAAATTAAAACAAATAGAGCTGCTGCAAAGCGCTTCAAAAAAACAGCTTCAGGAATGTTAAAGAGAAACAAAGCTTACAAAAGCCATATCTTAACTAAGAAATCTACAAAGAGAAAAAGAAATCTTAGAAAAGCAACTATTACAGATGCTACAAATGTAAAGAACATGAAGAAAGTATTACCATACTTATAAGATGAAGATTTGGAAGATTAAGGAGGACTAAGAAATGGCAAGAATTAAAGGCGGAATGAACGCTAAAAAGAAACATAACAGAACATTAAAACTGGCAAAAGGATATAGAGGAGCAAGATCTAAACAGTACAGAGTTGCAAAACAGTCTGTAATGAGAGCTTTAACATCTGCTTACGCAGGAAGAAAACAGCGTAAACGTCAGATGAGACAGTTATGGATCGCTCGTATCAATGCAGCTGCAAGAATGAATGGTTTATCTTACAGCAAATTAATGCACGGATTAAAAGTTGCTAACGTTGAAATCAACAGAAAAATCTTAGCTGACATGGCAGTAAATGATGCAGCAGGATTTACAGCTTTAGCTGAAGTTGCTAAAAAAGCATTCTAATAGAAAAACAAAGATGTAGCCCCGATTTTCGGGGCTATTTTTGAATAGTTATTCGATAATACTATTCAAGAATAAATATTTGAAAATAAAGTAAAAAAGTTGTTGACGTAATATGCGAGATATGGTATTATAAATTTCGGGTCAAGAAAGACCAAATGAAAATAATATGCGCGAGTGTCGGAATTGGCAGACGAGCTAGACTAAGGATCTAGTGATCAATGCGATCGTACGGGTTCAAGTCCCGTCTCGCGCATAACATCTTTCATAAAATTTCATAGTAATACGCGCGAGTGTCGGAATTGGCAGACGAGCTAGACTAAGGATCTAGTGATCAATGCG
>Scrappy_p2__coassemble_751_pt1 | contig 28849 bp, 27 predicted proteins | sample Scrappy_p2__metabat2_high_PE_016 | metagenome-assembled genome bin Scrappy_p2 | reverse complement strand
TATGTCCCACCTCGAAGGTCCTCGCATCCCAATGCCTTAACTTAATGACATTGCAAGGATATGTATATCCTTTTTCAACAGCTTACTTTGATTGCTCTATGTGGCGGAATTTGCAGCTTGTGGGAGCAAAAGATTGTGTTCCTGTTTGGCATATTGTGGTTGATTCGTTTTTTCAGAGAAGTACATTTGGATAATGAAAAAGCATTTGGGAAATACCGGAAGGAGTGATATTTTGAAATTATACAGTAAGAAATATATGTTGGACTATCCGATTGCAGTGACTCCAATGGGAGCAATGGATATCGTGTAAGACCGGGCATGTTTGATATAAATGGGGCGACAGCGTTGGCAGATGGTGTGGACTTTACGATTCATACACATTGTGGGACAAGTTGTGAGTTGCTGTTGTTCCATAGAAATGAAGAAGAACCGTATGCGGTTTTACCATTTCCAGAGGCGTATAAGATTGGTGATGTGTACTCCATGATCGTATTTGGATTGAATATTGAGGAATTTGAATATGCTTACCATGCAAGAGTAGTACATGATACTTTTGATTGGGAGGATATGGAACAATCAAAGAAGGAAATGAGTGATCTTGTTATCTATGAACTTCATGTCAGAGGATTTACACAACATCCTCCTTCCGGTGTAAAGCATAAAGGAACTTTTGCAGGGCTTCAGGAAGGCGAAGAGGCAAGAATTGACGGAGAATTTATTATGAGACCGAGGTCAGTAGCGATTTTTACAGTCAGAGGCTATCAGATATAACAAATTTTGTAAAAGATGATATTGACGGAAATTATTTGGAATGTTACTATAAATAGTGCTCGAAAGAAAATGGAAACACAAAATATAGGTGTTTTCTTATGAGGGACTGCGTAGATTTATTAATAAGAAGATATAGAACAGAAAGGGAAGGCGTTTATGATCAAAGTTGTAAAAAAAGATGGAACAAAAGAAGATTTTAACGTGCAGAAGGTTGTAATTGCGGTAAATAAATCTGCCTATCGCGCACTGATCAAGTTTACGGATGAAGAATTAGACTACATTTGTCAATTCGTAGAAAATGCTGTGCATAATATGGGGATTCAGGAGATTCAGATTGCGCAGATGCATAATGTGGTAGAAGGAGCTCTTGAGAAGGTGAACCCGATTGTTGCAAAAAGTTATCGGGATTATCGAAACTATAAACAAGATTTTGTACAGATGCTGGATGAGGTTTATAAGAAAAGTCAGTCCATCATGTACATTGGAGATAAGGAAAATAGTAATACAGACAGCGCTCTTGTTTCTACGAAGAGAAGTTTGATTTTTAATGAATTAAATAAAGAACTATATAAGAAGTTTTTCCTTACAGTTGAAGAGATTCAAGCGATTCGTGAGGGGTATATCTATATCCATGACATGTCTGCAAGAAGAGATACGATGAATTGCTGTTTGTTTGATGTGAAGAATGTATTGAGCGACGGTTTTGAGATGGGAAATCTTTGGTATAATGAGCCAAAGACACTGGATGTTGCGTTTGACGTAATCGGTGATATTGTGCTGAGTGCGGCAAGTCAGCAGTACGGTGGATTTACTGTACCGAGTGTGGATGATATTTTGGAACCTTATGCAGAAAAATCACACAAAATGTTACTTCAGAAATACAAGGAACTGGGACTTTCTGATGAAAAAGCGGAAGCGATTGCATGGAAAGATTTGGAGAAAGAGATGGAACAAGGCTTCCAGGGCTGGGAATACAAATTTAATTCCGTATCATCAAGCCGAGGAGATTATCCTTTTATCACGGTGACTTCCGGAACCAATACAAGTAAATATGGAAAACTTGCAACAATTAAAATGTTGGAAGTGCGCAAAAATGGCCAGGGAAAGGAAGGACATAAAAAACCGGTATTGTTCCCTAAAATTGTATTTTTATATGACGAGAATCTTCATGGTCCAGGTAAACCACTGGAAGACGTGTTTGAAGCCGGAATTGAATGTTCAAGAAAAACAATGTATCCGGATTGGTTAAGTCTGACAGGAAAAGGATATGTGGCAAGTATGTACAAACAGTACGGCGCTATTGTAAGTCCGATGGGGTGTCGTGCGTTTTTATCCCCTTGGTATGAAAGAGGTGGAATGAATCCTGCAGATGAGAAGGATAAACCTGTATTTGTTGGAAGATTTAATATCGGAGCGGTAAGCTTGCATTTGCCAATGATTTATGCAAAATCGAAACAGGAAAATAAGGATTTCTTTGAAGTGTTAGATTACTATTTACAATTGATTCGTCAGCTTCATATTCGAACTTATGAGTACCTTGGAGAGATGAAGGCATCTACGAACCCTCTTGCATATTGCGAAGGTGGTTTTTATGGTGGGAAATTAGGAATTCACGATAAGATCAAGCCTCTTCTTAAGTCTGCAACGGCATCGTTTGGTATTACAGCTTTGAATGAACTTCAGCAGCTTCATAATAAAAAATCCATTGCAGAAGATGGAGCATTTGCAATCAAAACAATGGAGTTTATTAATAAAAGAGTTAATGAGTTTAAGAAAGAAGATGGACATCTTTACGCAATTTACGGAACTCCGGCAGAGAATCTCTGTGGTGTACAGGTACAGCAGTTCCGCAAGAAATATGGTATTGTAGAGAATGTGTCCGATAGGGAATATGTAAGTAACAGTTTCCATTGTCATGTGACAGAGGACATCACTCCAATTGAGAAGCAGGATTTGGAAGCCAGATTTTGGGATTTGTGTAATGGCGGTAAGATTCAGTATGTAAAATACCCAATTAATTATAATATAGAGGCGATTAAATCATTGGTTCGACGTGCAATGGATATGGGATTTTACGAAGGATTGAATTTATCGTTGGCGTATTGCGATGATTGTGGTCATGAGGAGCTTGCAATGGATGTTTGTCCGAATTGCGGAAGTAAGAATCTGACTAAAATTGATCGTATGAATGGATATTTGTCCTATTCCCGTGTGAAAGGCGATACACGTTTGAACGACGCGAAGATGGCAGAAATCGCAGAAAGGAAGAGTATGTAGTATGCGATATCATAATATTACAAAGGATGATATGTTAAATGGAGATGGACTTCGTGTGGTATTGTGGGTAGCAGGATGCAATCATTGTTGTAAGGAATGTCATAATCCGATTACTTGGGATCCAAATGGAGGTTTGGAATTCGATGCTGCGGCAAAGGAAGAGATTTTTGCGGAGTTAGAGAAAGACTATGTAAGTGGGATTACCTTTAGTGGGGGGGATCCGTTACATATAAATAATGCGTATGAAGTGGCAGAACTTGCAAAAGAGATTAAGGAAACTTTTCCAAAGAAAACGATATGGTTATATACCGGCGCAAAATGGGAAGAAATCTGCAGAATGGATTTGATGGAATATGTAGATGTTCTTGTAGATGGAGAGTTTGAATGTGATAAAAAGGACGCCAATCTTCATTGGAAAGGCAGCGCCAATCAAAGAGTAATAGATGTAAAGGAGACGTTGAAGACGGGAAATGTAGTGCTTCACGCATAGGAAGCGACAAAGTTTTTCGGATATTCATAGGATAAAATAAGATGAAGAGAATTGCAAAGTTTCATAAAGTAAGTTATGAGCAGTTTAAAGAAGGCTGGGTAGATACATTTGGAAAGGCAGAGGAAAGTAAACTGCAAGAGATTTATGATAATATCAAGCTGCCGAAGAGAGCAACATCTGGATCGGCCGGATATGATTTTTATGCTCCGGTTTCGTTTGTGATTGCTCCGGGCGAGACGCTTAAAATACCAACAGGAATTCGTGTGGAGATGGAAGAAAATTGGGTGCTGAAATGCTATCCGAGAAGTGGGCTTGGATTCAAATATAGACTTCAGTTGAATAACACAGTTGGAATCATTGATAGCGATTATTTCTATTCTGATAATGAAGGGCATATTTTTGCAAAGCTTACCAATGACACCAACGAGGGAAAGACAGTAGAGCTTGCGGAAGGAACCGGATTCATGCAGGGAATTTTTGTAGAATATGGGATTACATTTGATGATGATGTAACAAGCATACGAAACGGTGGGTTAGGAAGTACGACAAAATAAAAAAAGTGAATTCAGAGATGACTTAATATCATCTCTGAATTCACTTTTTTTGTAACATAATAGTAGAATATTTTCCATCAAAATGGCAATTCTAAAATTATATATTAGGAAAAAAATTGGAGGAAAATATGGCAGAAAAAATAACAACCAGAAGGGTTATGAGTTCTTTGGAACAAAATATTGCATTTATGAATCGAATGCTTCCCGTAGAGAAAAGTTTCGATCTGATAAGAAGGGAAATCATAATTGGAGGGAAAAAAAGTGCATTTTATTTTGTGGATGGATTTACAAAAGATGATACCATGCAAAAGTTAATGACGTCTATTATGGGAATCAATCCATACGATATGCCGGAGGATGCGACTACATTTTCGCAGCAATGTATTCCGTATGTAGAAGTCGATATTCTGGGAGACTTTGATACGATATTAAAAAATGTTCTTTCCGGAATTTCTTGTTTTTTTATAGATGGATATGAAGCTTGTATTGCAGTTGACTGTCGAACATATCCTGTAAGAAGTGTAGAAGAACCGGATAAAGATAAATCACTCCGTGGCTCGAGAGACGGTTTTGTGGAGACGGTAGTATTTAATACGGCTTTGATGAGAAGACGTATTCGTGATCCACATCTTGTAATGGAAATGTTGGATATTGGTTCGAGTTCGCGTTCTGATGTGGTAGTGTCGTATATGGCAGACAGGGTAGATCAGGAGCTTTTGCAAAATGTGATGGGGAGACTAAAAGCAATTGAAGTTGGAGATTTGCGTATGAATCAACAAAGTCTTGCGGAGGAATTATTCAAAAGAAAATGGTTCAATCCATTTCCAAAATTCAAATTTACAGAACGTCCGGATACGGCGGCCGCGTGTTTGCTGGAAGGAAAAATCGTCATTCTTGTGGATAATTCTCCATCAGCGATGATACTTCCAACTTCCATTTTTGATATGATAGAAGAAGCGAATGATTATTATTTCCCAACGGTAACAAATGTGTATTTAAAAATTACAAGGGCGTTGATTACAATAGCAACAGTATTTGCGACGCCTCTTTTTCTCCTGTTTATGCTGAATCCGCAATGGCTTCCGAAGGCATTTGAATTTGTATTGATTCAAGATGTTCAGAATATTCCGTTAATATATCAGCTTTTGATTCTGGAATTATCAATTGATGGTTTACGATTGGCTGCAATGAACACTCCGAGTATGTTGAGCACTCCTTTGAGTGTGATCGCTGGTATTGTCATGGGAGAATTTGCAGTAAAGTCGGGCTGGTTCAACTCCGAAGTCATGTTATATATGGCGTTTGTTGCAGTTTCAAATTATACGCAGCCTAATTTTGAACTAGGATATGCGTTGAAGTTTATGCGCCTCATTTTGCTGGTATTGACAGCGATGTTTAATTGGTTTGGCTTTTTAGTGGGAACTGTAATCTGCATTCTGTCTATTGCTTTTAATAAAACATTATCAGGAAGAAGTTATTTGAATATCAAACTAAATTAAAAGTATGAATTGCATTTTGTACCGAAAAGGAGTAAAATGTGCGTATCTATATTCAGGAGGTACAAAAAAAGGTGAAGGAATTTGTAATTACAACAGATAGTACAGTAGATTTATCCAAAGAGTTTTTAGAAGAAAAAGATGTTACAGTATTGTCTTTATCTTATATTCTCGATGGAGTAACATATAAAGATATGGATGGCTTGACGGGTAAGGAGTTCTTTGATAAGCTTCGAAATGGATCGCTTCCAACAACTTCTCAGATCAATCCGGAAGAAGCAAGAGCAATATTTGAACCTCTTGTAAAAGAGGGGAAAGATATTCTTCATATTGCATTTTCTTCTGGTCTAAGTGGAACTTACAATAGTTGTCGTATTGCAGCAGAAGACTTGATGGAAGATTATCCTGATGCAAAAGTAATTGTGATTGATAGTCTTTGTGCATCTATGGGAGAAGGATTGTTATTATATAAAGCAATTGAATTGAAAGAACAAGGGAAAACGATGCAAGAGATTGCTGAATGGTTGGAAGAAAACAAACTTCATATTTGTCACAATGTGACAGTGGACGATCTGTTTCACCTCCATCGTGGCGGACGTATTTCAAAAACAACCGCTGTTCTGGGAACCATGGTAAAAATAAAACCGATTATTCACATGAATAATGAAGGAAAACTTATAGTGATTGGGAAAGAAAGAGGACGTAAAAAATCAATTACCCATTTAGTAGATCGAATGGAAAAGCAGATGGGAGATTACGATAATAGTACATGCATGATTACACATGGGGATTGTGAAGAGGACGCATTGTACTTGAAGTCTCTTTTGGAAGAACGCTTTGGAACACAGAAAGTCATTATTCATGGGATTGGTTCGGTAATTGGCAGTCATACAGGACCGGGAGTTCTAGCCGTGTTCTTTATGGGGAATGAAAGATAAATGAAAGCGAAGCAATAAAAAGCTCCCCAAGAAATTAAGAAGTGGTTATCTTGATTTCTTGGGGAGTTTTTGATTTTAAATAACAAACCAGCCCATTGCGTTGGCAACAGAACTAGCCAGGATTGCTATAAGGAAGATTGGTGCAATCCATTTGATCATAATTGTAAATAATTTTTCGGATTTAAAGGTACCATCGCTTTCTTTGACCTCATCGATGATAGTTTTTGGTTTGATTACATATCCAACAAAAACACAAGTAAAGAACGCTGCGATTGGCATCAAAACACTATTACTTAAGAAGTCAAATGTATCCAAAATTGACATTCCGATAAATTTGATATGATCCCATGCTCCAAATCCTAAGGAAGATGGAATTCCCATAAGAAGGGCAAGTACGGTTACGAATAACACAGTAATGTTGCGATTCCATTTGAACTTATCCATTATGATAGAAACGATAGTTTCCATCAAAGAGATTGCCGAAGTAAGAGCGGCAAAAAATACCAGAATAAAAAACGCAGTTCCGATCAAACCGCCCATTGGCATACTGTTAAATACCTTTGGAAGCGTAACAAACATAAGCCCAGGTCCCTGGTTTAAGCTTTCGGCAGTACCTCCTGAAAAGGCAAAGACTCCTGGAATAATCATAAGACCTGCTAAAAATGCAATTGCAGTATCGAAGATTTCGATTTGGCGGACAGATTGTTCCAGGTTATTTTCTTTTTTCATATAGGAACCATACGTGATCATGATTCCCATGGCAAGAGACATGGAATAAAAAAGCTGTCCCATTGCTGCAAGAATCGTTTTCACAGAAAAATGCTCCATGCTTGGTTTTAAATAATAAACAACACCTTCCATTGCTCCGTCAACAGTAAGACCATAACCTGCAATGAAAATCGTTAACAACACTAAAACCGGCATCATAAATTTACTGACAGTTTCAATTCCCTTATCAACTCCAAGGAATACAATTACGGCGGTTAAAAGGATAAACAAAGCAAACCAACCGATTGGTTCGGTAGTAGAACTGATAAAAGAGGAAAAATAGGTATCATTGGCTGCAGATTTTACCCCACCACTTACAAATGTGGCAAAATACTTGATGACCCAACCACCGATTACACTATAATAAGGGAAGATAATGATTGGGATAAATGCACAAAGAACTCCGAGAAAACCGAATCGATGATCCAGTTTTTTGAAAGCTCCTATAGCGCTTAGTCCGGTTTTCCTTCCAATCGCAATTTCAGCGAGCATTAGAGTAAATCCAAAGGTTATTGCTAAAATTAAGTAGACAAGTAAAAATGTTCCTCCGCCATAACGGGCAGCAAGATATGGAAAACGCCAAATGTTTCCAAGTCCTACAGCAGACCCGGCAGCAGCGAGGACAAAGCCGATTTTACTTGAAAAGTTACTTCTGTTTGACATAAAAAGCCCCTCCTCATATGTATTATAGAATGTACATAATTATTACATAGCGTAGAGACAAAAGCAAGGAAAAACCGTAATAGAATTTTAACAAAAGATGAACATTTTTTAAGAAAGTATTGCAAGAGTTGACGAAATGTAGTATATATAGTTATATACGAGAAATAGGGAAAACTATAAAATTTGTATATTTAGATTCAAAAATAACCGATTAAGGGGGACTATATTTGATGAAAAAATTTGGAAAAGCTCTTGTTGTAGCTGCAATTACAAGTTCGTTAGTTGTTATGCCGTTATCAGCAGCTCCGGATGTGGAAGCGATTAAAAAAGAAAAAGAGCAGACACAGCAGGCGATTAATAGTACGAATAATCAGCTTACACAATTGCTTACAGAGTTCGAAATGTTAAAGGGGGACATTCGAAATCAAGAAGAAGCTATCAAAAAAGCAGATAAAGATTTGAAGTCTGCTCAAGAGAAAGAACAGAAACAATACGAAGAAATGATGATTCGTATTAAATATATGTATGAAAAAGGAGAGGGAAGCGAAATGGCTGCGCTTCTTGGAGCAGGAAGCTTTGGTGAACTTTTAAATCAAGCGGAATATATACAAAATGTGCATACATATGATAGACAGCAATTAGAAGAGTTGGTGAAAGTAAAAGAAGAGGTTGCGAATCTCAAAAAGGGGTTAGAGTCTGAGAAGAAAGAAATGGATGCTTTGGCGGTAGTGTATTCTTCAGAGGAAAAAAGTTTGAAGACAACTCTTTCAGAAATGAGAAGTCAGATGGAGAATTTTGACGCTCAGCTTGCAGAAGCGCAGCGTTTGGCAGAAGAAGAAGCGAGACGAATCGAAGAAGAAGCGCAGAAAATTGAGCAAGAACAGCTACAGCAATCTCAGAATTCGCAGAATCAGTCAGATGATAAGAATGAAGGGACATCACAAAATGATGAGTCTAAACCGTCAGAGAACAAACCTTCAGAAAATAAGCCGAATAAGCCGGAAAATAAACCATCTGAAAATAAGCCGAACAAGCCGTCAAACAAACCATCTGAAAATAAGCCAAGCAAACCAAATAAACCAAGCAAACCAGATGAAGATGATAAAGATGAAGAATCAACAAGTAAACCATCAAACACATCCAAAGGAAAGCAGATCGCAAATACAGGTTTGAAATATGTTGGAAATCCTTATGTATATGGTGGTAACAGTTTGACAAATGGAATTGATTGTTCTGGATTTACAAAGCAGATTCATGCATTATGTGGAATCTCAGGACTTCCGCGTACATCAAGTGCACAGAGAAGTGGAGGAAAGGCAGTTACAGGTGGACTTTCCAATGCACTTCCAGGTGATGTGATCTGTTATAGTGGACATGTTGCGATCTACATCGGTGGAGGTCAGATTGTTCATGCATCAAATCCGGCTCCTTATCCAAAGGGAGGAATTAAAACAGGTTCAGCTTCTTATCGTTCTATTTTAGCGATTCGAAGATATTGGTAGTTTGTTGAAAAGTATAAGACACAGCAGGAAGTACATTCTTGCTGTGTTTTTTGTATAGGTGAAATATGAGGAGATTTGCATATGAAACAGTGGGGAGATTCGGAGAAAATAAGGGAAAAAGGACTTGCGTGAAAAAAAATTATATGATAGAATATTCACGTTGCAAAAAAACACGTATGTGGTGAGCCTTAATGGTGCCGTCTTTAACGCAGGCGGTGTTAAGGAGTAGAAGCATACGGAAGTAAAAAACCAAATGGAGGAAAAAAACATGAGCGTTATTTCAATGAAACAGCTTTTAGAAGCAGGTGTTCACTTTGGACATCAGACAAGAAGATGGAACCCTAAAATGGCTCCTTACATTTACACAGAGAGAAATGGTATCTACATCATCGACTTACAGAAATCAGTTGGTAAAGTAGACGAAGCTTACAATGCAATCTCTGATATTGCTGCAGAAGGTGGAACAATCCTTTTCGTAGGAACAAAGAAACAGGCTCAGGATGCTATCAAAACAGAAGCAGAAAGATGTGGAATGTTCTACGTTAACGAGAGATGGTTAGGCGGAATGCTTACAAACTTCAAAACAATCCAGAGTAGAATTGCCCGCTTAAAAGATATCGAAAGAATGGCAGAAGACGGAACATTCGATGTTTTACCTAAGAAAGAAGTTATCGCAATCAAAAAAGAATGGGAGAAACTTGAGAAAAACTTAGGCGGAATCAAAGATATGAAGAAAGCTCCAGATGCTATTTTCGTAGTAGATCCTAAAAAAGAAAGAATCTGTGTACAGGAAGCACATACACTTGGAATTCCATTAATCGGTATCGCTGATACAAACTGTGACCCAGAAGAATTAGATTACGTAATTCCAGGTAACGACGATGCTATCAGAGCGGTTAAATTAATCGTTGCTAAAATGGCAGACGCTGTTATCGAAGCTAATCAGGGAACAACAGGTGAGGAAGTATACGAAGAAGTTGCTGAAGAAGCAGTAGAAGCAGTGGAGGAATAATCATGGCAATTACAGCAAGTATGGTAAAAGAATTAAGAGAAATGACAGGCGCAGGAATGATGGACTGTAAAAAAGCTCTTAATGAAACAAATGGTAACATGGATGAAGCAATCGAATTCTTAAGAAAGAATGGTCAGGCTAAAGCTGAGAAAAAGGCTGGAAGAATTGCGGCAGAAGGTCTTGTTAAAGCAGTTGTAAAAGATGACAAGGTTGCATCTATCGTAGAAGTTAACTCAGAAACAGACTTCGTAGCTAAAAATGCTGATTTCCAGGCATATGTAGCAGAAGTTGCTGAGCAGGCAGCAGCTACAAACGCAGCTGATATGGATGCATTCATGGCAGAACCATGGGCAGCTGACAACTCTAAGACAGTAAGAGATGCTCTTACACAGAAAATCTCTGTTATCGGAGAAAACTTAAGCATCAGAAGATTCGAAAAACTTGTTACAGATGGTTGTGTAGTATCTTACATCCACGGTGGCGGAAGAATCGGTGTTTTAATTGAAGCTGACACAGATGTTATTAATGATGAAATCAAAGCTTGCCTTAAAAACGTAGCAATGCAGGTTGCAGCTATGTCTCCAAAATATGTTTCTCGTGATGAAGTAGCAGCTGATTACTTAGAGCATGAGAAAGAAATCTTATTAGCTCAGGCTAAGATTGAAAATCCGGAAAAACCGGACAATATCATTGAAAAAATGATTATTGGACGTCTTAACAAAGAGTTAAAAGAAATCTGCTTATTAGATCAGGTTTACGTTCAGGACAGCGACTATACAGTTGCTAAATACGTAGAAAAAGTTGCAAAAGAAAATGGTGCAAATGTAACAGTTAAGAGATTCGTTCGTTTCGAAACAGGTGAAGGTCTTGAGAAGAAGAACGAAGATTTTGCAGCAGAAGTTGCAGCTCAGATGGGGAAATAATTTCCTGAATCAAATGAGAATTGAAAACCTTGAGTGGCTCAAAATGAGTCATTCAAGGTTTTTTTGTTGAGGAAAATAGTATTCTAATGAATTTGAATTGGGGGTATATATATATCGAGAATTGTATTATAATTAAAAAAGAGAAAGCATTTTCAATCCACTTTTACCGATTGCGGTTATTTGGGGGATCTTTGATTTTGGATTTTTACGTATGGGTATCGAAAGCATGCAGTTTATCATAATACCATTTATGCTGTTTCATATGATGCCGGTGTGGATCTATCTTGCAGGAGTAATATTTTCATTTAAGAAATACAAAAATACGTATTATATCGTGACGGATCATGCGGTATATATTTCGAGCGGAATTTTTACAATGAATCTAGAAGCGAAAACATTTGCAGAATTATCTCGTGTGAACTTACATAGAGGTATTTTTGACCAAATGTTTCATGTAGGAGATGTTGTTATCACAACAAATCAGTTTACAAAAAAGAATGTGCCGGCAGTAATGGGAATCAATAGTATTTCGAATTACGCAGAAGTATATCAGCTTGTCAAAAAGTTACAGAAAGGCATTTATTCAGATATTATGTACCCGAATGACTTAAGACCAAAGGAGAATCATGGTTATAAGACAAAATATAGAGGTTAAATCATTAGAAAAGAACAGTTAGAAGGAGGAACATGCATGCAGACGGAAAAAACACAGCAAGAAGAAAATTTGAATAAAGTTTTTACAATTCCCAATATCTTATCTTTTTTTAGGTTAATATTGATTCCGGTTTTAATTTGGAGTTATGTGGTGAAGAAAAACTATGCTACAACAGGATGGATTTTATTGCTGTCCGGATTGACAGATATTGCAGACGGATTCATTGCAAGAAGATTTCATATGATCAGCAATCTTGGGAAAATATTAGATCCGGTTGCAGATAAGCTTACACAGGCGACCATGTTGTTTTGTTTGTTTACAAGATTTCCACATATGATTCTTCCATTAGTTCTTATGGCATTCAAAGAACTTTATATGGCGGTAAGCGGTTGCTTGATTATAAAGAAAGCAGGGAAAGTAACTGGTGCGGATTGGCATGGAAAAATAGTGACTGTATTATTATATGGAATGGTGATCGTGCATATTATTTGGATTGATATTACGGCGATGGTATCGGATATCATGATTGCAATTTGCATGGGAATGATGATTTTATCATTGATTCTGTATTTTAGGGATCATAGAAAAGCATTGAAAAAATAATAAAAAAGAAATAAAAATGGCTTGGAATTCAACGAAGATTTGTTTGTTGGATTTCAAGTTTTTTCTTTGGGAATATAGTTGAAAATATCTATATATTGTGATATTCTTTTTTAGAAACACAACAAATAGTGATGGAGTGAAAATATGAGACAAAGAGAAATACAGAATATTATGATTTTTTTCCCGAAAATGAATGGATTGGAAGATGTACTTTTTGAAATAGAAACAGAGTTTCCGGAAGAAGAATATTCCCTGGAAAAGCTGGAAAAGAAGTTTTGCTCTTTTTGTAAAATGGATATGACAGAAGAAGAGGGAATGAAGTTACTTGTGAAAGCAGCAGTAGAGCTCACAACACAGGAAGCTCCAAAGTGGGAGACAATTGCTGCAAGATTACATATGTATTCTTTTTTGAGAAAGTTAGAAGATACAATGCAGTTTTATAAGATTGACTCATTCTATAAAAAACTTCTTTTCCTTACAGAACAAGGATTATATGGTGCATATATTTTAGAACATTATACGAAAGAGGAAATCGATAGTTTAGAAACAATATTGAAACCGGAGCGTAACAAATTGTTTCAGTATTCGGGACTTGAGTTGCTTTTGAACCGCTATGTGATTCGTGATGGCAAAGGAGTGATTTTGGAAAATCCACAAGAAATGTTTTTGGGGATTGCAATGCACCTTGCAATGGAGGAGAGAACAGACAGATTATTGTGGGTACAAAGATTTTATGACATGTTAAGTACTTTGAAAGTAACCATGGCAACACCGACATTGGCAAACGCAAGAAAGCCATATCATCAGTTATCTTCTTGCTTTATTGATACGGTTCCGGATAGTCTGAATGGAATTTATCGAAGTATCGATAATTTTGCAAAAGTGAGTAAATTCGGTGGCGGAATGGGCATGTATTTCGGAAAGGTTCGTGCAAGCGGCAGCTCGATTCGTGGATTTGAAGGAGCGGCCGGTGGAGTGATCCGTTGGATTCGTCTTGCAAATGATACGGCGGTTGCGGTAGATCAACTGGGAGTGCGACAAGGAGCAGTTGCGGTATATTTGGACGTATGGCACAGAGATCTTCCGGAATTTTTAAATCTTCGAACAAACAATGGCGATGATAGAATGAAAGCGCATGATGTATTTCCGGCAGTATGTTATCCGGATTATTTTTGGGAGCAGGCAAGAGATAACATCGAGGGAGATTGGTATCTTATGTGTCCGCATGAGGTGTTAACGATAAAAGGATATGCGCTGGAAGATTCATACGGAGAAGAGTGGAAAGAAAAATATTTGGATTGTATTCGCGACGATAGAATTAAGAAACGTGTGATACCGATAAAAGACATTATTCGTCTGATCATAAAAAGTGTTGTAGAAACGGGAACACCGTTCACATTCAATCGAGATCATGTAAATCTTGCGAATCCGAATGGGCATAAAGGAATGATATACTGCAGTAACCTATGTACAGAAATTGCACAAAATATGCAAGGAATCGAAGAAGTAGAAGAACGGATCGAGACAATAGACGGGGAAACCGTTGTTGTAAATGTGACAAAACCGGGGGAATTCGTCGTATGTAATTTGGCAAGTTTATCGCTTGGTCATCTGAATGTGGATGATGAAGAAGAGGTAAAAGAGATTACAAGCTATGTAGTAAGAGCGTTGGATAATGTGATCGATCTGAATTTCTTTCCGGTATCTTATGCCAAGATCAATAATGAAAAATATCGTCCGATCGGACTTGGCGTAAGCGGATATCATCATATGCTTGCAAAACACGGAATTGCATGGGAAAGTGAAAAACATTTAGAGTTTGCGGAAAAAGTTTTTTCACGGATTCATTATGCTGCAATTGAAGCAAGCAGTGATTTGGCAAAAGAAAGGGGAAGTTATCAGTATTTTGAAGGTAGTGATTGGCACACAGGCGTTTATTTTGAAAAACGCGAACTCAAAGACGATAAATGGAAAGAATTGGCTGATAAGGTGAAGATCCAAGGGCTTCGAAATGGATATTTGCTGGCAGCTGCGCCGACAAGCAGTACGAGCATCATCGCCGGAACAACAGCGGGGTTAGATCCGATTATGAATCGATTTTTCCTGGAGGAAAAAAAGAATGGCTTAATGCCGCGTGTTGCACCGGAATTATCGTTTGCTACATTTTGGCTTTACAAAAATGCGCATTATATTGATCAAAAGTGGTCGATAAAGGCATGTGGAGTGCGACAAAGACATATTGATCAAGCGCAAAGTATGAATTTGTACATTACAAACGAATATACATTCCGAAAAGTGATGGATCTTTATATTCTTGCATGGGAAGAAGGCGTAAAGACCATTTATTATATCAGATCAAAAAGTTTGGAAGTAGAAGAATGTGAAGTATGCTCTTCATAGAATGAAGAAAGGAATCTGGAGAATGGATAGTTTAAAACGAAGACCACTTTTTAATCCGGAAGGAGATGTGGAAGTACAAAAAAGAAAAATCATTGGAGGAAATACCACGAATTTGAATGATTTTAACCATATGAAATATGGGTGGGTGAGCAGTTGGTATCGTCAGGCGATGAATAATTTTTGGATTCCGGAAGAAATCAATCTATCAGTAGATGTCAAGGATTATAAAATGCTTCCGAAAGCAGAAAGGAGAGCCTACGATAAAATCCTTTCATTCTTGATTTTTTTAGATAGTATTCAAACTGCGAATCTACCAAATATCAGTGAGTACATTACAGCGAATGAAGTGAACCTTTGCTTGTCGATTCAGGCATTTCAGGAAGCCGTTCATAGTCAAAGTTATAGCTATATGCTGGATACAATCTGTGAGCCGCAAGAGAGAAATGATGTTCTTTATCAATGGAAAGAAGATAGTCATTTGCTAAAAAGAAATGAATTTATTGGTAACTTGTACAATGCATTTCAAGAAGAAAAGAGTCCGAGGATGCTGATTCGTACGATTATCGCCAATTATATTTTAGAGGGAATCTATTTCTACAGTGGATTTATGTTTTTCTATAATCTTGGAAGAAATCATCTGATGCCGGGATCTGTACAGGAGATTCGTTATATTAACCGAGATGAGAATACGCACTTATGGCTGTTTCGAAATATTTTGCTAGAGTTAAGGAAAGAAGAACCGGAACTGTTTACAGAAAAAGATATCGAAGAATATCGGGAGATGATTCGGGAAGGCTGCGAACAGGAAATCCAATGGGGACATTATGTGATCGGAGATGAAGTACAAGGCTTAACAAAGGAAATGATCACAGATTATATCCGGTATTTAGGAAATTTGCGCTGCACGAATTTAGGGCTTTTGCCGATTTATGATGGACACGAATCGGAGCCGGATAGTATGCGTTGGGTGAGTCAGTACTCCAACGCAAATACAATCAAAACAGATTTTTTTGAAGCGAGAAGTACGGCTTATGCAAAAAGTAGCGCTTTAATTGATGATTTGTAGAAAAATGTGTGGAATACTGTTATAATATAGAAAAATAAAATAAATTTCCGGAGGATAGTTATGTTTAAAGAAGTGTCAAAAGAATTGCTTAGCTTTATTGAAAAAAGTTACAGTAATTTTCATGTAATTTATAATATGAAAGAAGAACTAAATCAACATGGGTTCACAGAACTTTTGGAAGGTGAGAAGTGGAACTTAAAAGAAGGCGGAAAATATTATGTTTCCAGAAACGAAACGTCTTTGATCGCATTTCAAATTCCGAAAAAAGAATTTGCAGGATTTCAGATTATGGCAAGCCACAGTGATTTCCCGACATTTAAATTAAAAGAGAATGCAGAAATGAGTGTGGAAAATCAATATATAAAGCTGAATGTAGAAAAATATGGCGGAATGCTCTGTGCGCCATGGTTTGATCGTCCCCTTTCGGTTGCAGGAAGACTTCTTGTGAAGAAAGACGGCAAAATTGTAACGAAGCTTGTCCATGTAGACAGAGATCTTGTGATGATTCCAAATCTCGCTATTCACATGAACAGAGAGGTGAATGACGGATACAAATATAACCCGCAGGTAGACATGCTCCCATTATTTGGAGGTAAGGATGCCAAAGGAAGTCTTATGAAAATTATCGCGGAAAGTGCAGGAGTTAAGGAAGAAGAGATTCTTGGAAACGATTTGTATCTTTATAATCGTATGCCGGGGACAATTTGGGGAGCGGAAGAAGAATTCATTTCGTCACCAAAGCTTGATGATACACAATGTGCTTTTGTATCGATGAAAGCATTTTTAGAGAGTGAAAATCCAAACTCAGTTATGGTTCACTGTGTTCTTGATAATGAAGAAGTAGGAAGCGGTACGAAACAAGGGGCAGCTTCTACATTTTTGAAAGATGTACTACAAAGAATCAATCGTGGAATGGGAAGAGATGAGGAAGAGTATCTTTGTGCATTGGCCTCCAGCTTTATGTTGTCAGCAGACAATGCTCATGCAGTGCATCCGAATCATGCAGATAAAACAGATCCGACCAATCGCCCATACTTGAACGGGGGAGTAGTGATCAAATACAATGCAAATCAAATGTACACAACAGATGCGGTTTCTGCAGCTGTTTTTAAAGAAATGTGTGAGAAAGCAGAAGTACCGTATCAGACTTTTGTAAATCGTTCGGATATGCGAGGAGGATCTACACTTGGAAATATTTCAAACAGTCAGGTGGCGCTAAATACGGTGGATATAGGAATTCCACAGCTTGCAATGCATTCTTCTTATGAGACTTGTGGAGTGAAAGATACCTATTATATGCTTGAAGCTGCAAAAGAGTTCTATCGTTGTGCTGTAATCCATGAAGGTTCCGGACAATATCGTATTGAGAAGTAATTGCCGGATAGGAACAAAGGAGAGTGGAAAAATGAAAAGTATCATCATAGGAATTGCTGGTGGAACCGGCTCAGGAAAATCCACATTTACAAAGAAGTTAAAAGAGGAATTTAAAGACGACGTTGCAGTATTATATCATGATAATTATTATCGCGATCAGAGTGATATGACATTTGAAGAACGAAAAAAAGTGAACTATGATCACCCGGATGCGATGGAGACAGAGTTGCTTGTGCGACAGCTTCAAGAATTAAAAGAAGGTAAAGCAATTGACTGCCCGGTTTACGATTATACAGCGCATAACCGTTCTGATCAAGTTATGCATGTAGAGCCGAAAAGGGTTATTTTGCTGGAAGGAATTCTTGTACTGGCAGATGAACGCCTTCGAGACTTGATGGATATTAAAGTGTATGTAGAAGCTGATGCGGATGAACGTATTTTAAGAAGAATTCTTCGGGATGTAAAAGAGAGAGGGCGAGATATTGAAGGTGTGATGCAACAATATCTGACAACGGTAAAGCCGATGCATTATTTATATGTGGATCCGACAAGAAGTATGGCAGATATCGTAATTAACAGCGGTATGAATCCGGTTGCATTTACTCTTGTGAAAAATACAATTCAGAAGATATTGGCTGAGAAAGAGTAGAATGTGTATCCGCCATTTTTGCTTTGTGTAAATTTTATAGGATAGAAAAACCAGGCGCTTCATTTGAAAGAAATATGAAAGCGTCTGTTTTTTTTGATATAGATATATTAAGAAAAGCCGAATAATTCTTAAGATTCTCTTAGAATCTGCCAGATTATATAAAATTCTGCTATACTAATGGTTATTGAATTGATAAAGGAATGATAATTTGAAGAGAATACAAAAATGGATAGAAAAGATTATGCCGGTGGACCGGTTTTTGATCGCGGTATTTGCGTTTACTTTTAACAGTTTGGTATATTCTGGAGCGAGAGCGATTGCATCGGATTGGAAACACCATGTGTTGACAAGTGCAATAGATGAAAGAATTCCTTTTCTTCCGATTAGTCTTGTGATATATTTTGGATGTTATATATTTTGGATCATAAATTATGTGATGATTGCCAAACTTGAGGAAGAACGGGCATACCGTTTTTATTTTGCGGATTTTTTATCGAGAATTGTTTGTTTTGTCGTTTTTTTACTATATCCGACTACAAACATCAGACCTGAAATAGTAGGAAATGGATTTTGGGAGCAGGGAATGCGTTTCTTGTATTTTATAGATGAGGCGGATAATTTGTTGCCGTCTATCCATTGTCTCGTAAGTTGGTTTTGTTATATTGGCATTAGAAATGTGCTGTCTGTTTCGAAAGCATATCAGAGATTATCTTGCGTAGCTGCTTTGCTTGTGTTTGTTTCAACATTGACAACGAAGCAACATGTTATTTGGGATGTAATAGCGGGGGCTTTGCTTGCAGAGATTACGTTTTTCATAGCGAATCACACGAAGGCATATCTATATTACAAGAAGTTTTGGGAAAAAGTAACGCAGATTCTTTTTGGAAAGAAGGCGGTAGTATGAGAAGTGTGAAAAAGAATGTGTGGAATCTTCTGTTTCTATTTCTTGTATTTGGTTTGACGGTATATGGAGTGTTTCGGGGAGAAGATCTTACAAAACTTATAGCGATTATGAAGCGTGCACACGGGATTTGGCTGTTTTGCGGAGTTTTGTGCGTAGTGTTTTTTATTTGGGGAGAATCTATTATTATCTATTATCTCATGGGAACACTTTCTGTAAAACTGAAAAAATGGACTTGCTTTTTATTTTCATCAGTTGGATTTTTCTTCAGTTGCATTACACCATCTGCAAGTGGAGGGCAACCGATGCAGATATACTATATGCGCAAAAAGAATATTCCGATCCCTGTATCGACGCTTGTGTTGATGATTGTGACGATCACCTATAAATTGGTGCTTGTTGTAATCGGTGTGTTTGTATTGCTTTTTGGACGTGGATTCATTCGGAAATATTTGATGGGGATTCGACCGGTATTTTATCTAGGGATCGCATTGAATGTATTTTGCGTTAGCTTTATGTTACTTTTAGTATTTCATCCGGTGCTTGCAAAGACGATCATGATTCGGGGAATGCACATTTTAGAAAAAATGCATGTGTTAAAGCAAAAAGAGACGAGACTTCATCAGTTGAAAAATTCTATGGAACTGTATGGAGACACAGCAGTATTTTTCAAAAGTCATATTAGAGTTATAGGAAATGTATTTGCAATTACTTTTTTGCAGAGAACAGCATTATTTTTCACTACATATTTTGTGTATTTGGCATTTGGATTATATGGAAAATCTGTAGTTGATATTGTGTTGCTTCAAGCAATCATTTCGGTTTCGGTAGATATGCTTCCGCTTCCGGGAGGCATGGGTATCAGTGAAAAACTGTTTCTTATGATTTTTGTGCCGATATTTGGAGTGGATATTTTGCTTCCGGCAATGCTTTTAAGCCGAGGACTTGGATATTATACGCAGCTGCTTCTTAGTGCAGTCATGACAATTGTGGCACAGTTCACAATTCGAACGGAAAGAGAGAAAGAGTTTGTTTCATAAGAAAACAAAAGGAAAGGGATTCATATAATGTTGGGATTTTATAATTATTCAGTAATTTTAACTTATATCGGGCTTGTGTCATCGGTTTTTGGAATGACATTTGCCATAAGCGGAAGATTCAAGATAGCGATATTTTGTCTTGCTTTTTCTGGATTATGCGATATGTTTGACGGAAAAATTGCGCGGGCAATGAAAAACAGAACAGAAGATGAAAAAAGATTTGGAATTCAGATTGATTCTCTCTGTGATGTAGTTTGTTTTGGTGTATTTCCTGTTGTGCTGTGTTATGCAAGCGGAATACGAAGCATTTGGGGAAGAATGATTCTATCATTCTATTGTCTTGCATCGGTGATCCGATTGGGATATTTTAATGTAATGGAAGAAAAACGACAAGAAGAAACAGAAGAAGCGAGAGTATATTACGAAGGTCTTCCGATTACAACGATTGCAATTGTACTTCCGATTGCCTGCCTTCTAAAACCATATTTGGGAGCGTATTTTCATCTGATCGTTCAAACAGTAATGTTTGTAGAAGCGTTTTTGATGATTTTTCGTTTTCAATTGAAAAAACCAGGGAAGGCAGTTATGACACTTCTTGTAGCAGGAGTCGGATTGGCAGTACTGAAAATTTTACATATAATTTGATGATGCGAGGAAGAAAAAATGCAGTATAAAGATAGACAAGGAATGATAAAAGGAGAGGATTCATTTCAGGATCGTCTTTTGTCGCGAATGTACGGTTGTGTGGCTGGGAGATTTTTGCTTGGGTATTTGGTAAAACCTAGTGTATCAAAATGGGTTGGAAGACTGTTGGATAGCAGGATTTCCAGCCTTTTTGTGCCTTGGTTCGTTCGTGCAAATCATATAGATATATCTATGTGTGAAAAGAAACAGTTTCGTTCCTATAATGATTTTTTTACAAGAAAATTGAAAAAAGGTGCACGGATAATCTGTGAAGAAAAAGATGCATGGATCAGTCCTTGTGATGGAAAACTGACAGTATATCCGATTGGAAAAGACAGTCGTTTCCGAATCAAGCGGACACAATATACAGTAGAACAATTGCTGCGAAATGCAAAGTTTGCAAAACGGTATCAAGGGGGTTATGCGTGGATTTTTCGACTTTCCGTGGAAGATTATCACAGATACTGTTATGTGGCTGATGGGGAAAAAACAAGAAATATTAGAATTCCCGGAGTGTTTCATACAGTGAATCCGATTGCTAATGATCGCTATCCAATCTATAAAGAAAATACAAGAGAGTATTCTTTATTACATACAGAAGAATTTGGAACGATTCTTATGATGGAGGTTGGAGCGCTTTTGGTAGGGAAAATCGAAAATCATATGGAAGAGGGTTCGGTAAAAAAAGGGGAGGAAAAGGGCAATTTTGCTTTTGGTGGTTCAACGATCATACTGTTGACAGAACCTGGGAAAGTGAAACCGGATTATGATATTCTGAAAAATACGCAACGCTGTTATGAGACGGTGGTTCAGATGGGAGAAAAAATCGGGCAAAAGAACAAAGACCAGATGACGTCAAATTGCGATTGGTACTTGTAGAACATAAAAAAGATATGGTATAATCAAAATATGTAAATCAATTCGAGGAAAGTAAGGAGAGACTTATGAAAAGAGTATTATTGAAGCTGAGCGGAGAAGCGCTTGCTGGAGATAAAAAGACAGGATTTGATGAAGCTACATGTATCGGAGTAGCCAATCAGGTAAAGCAGATTGTAGATTCCGGTGTGCAGGTTGCAATTGTAACAGGTGGCGGTAATTTTTGGAGAGGCCGTACAAGTGAAACGATCGATAGAACGAAGGCAGACCAAATTGGAATGCTTGCTACAGTTATGAACTGTATTTACGTATCAGAAATTTTTAGACATGTTGGCATGAAAACAGAAGTATTTACGCCGTTTACATGTGGTGCATTTACTTCATTATTCTCAAAAGATGCCGCTGTACAGGCATTGGAAGAAGGAAAGGTAATTTTCTTTGCCGGAGGAACAGGACATCCATATTTCTCGACAGATACAGGAGCTGTTCTTCGTGCCATTGAGATTGAGGCAGATGCAATGCTTCTTGCGAAAGCAATTGACGGAATCTATGATAGTGATCCTAAATTGAATCCAAATGCAAAGAAATATGATGAGATTACAATTCAGGAGACGATCGATCAAAGACTTGGAGCTGTAGATCTTGCAGCGTCTATTCTTTGTATGGAGAATAAGATGCCGATGCTCGTATTTGGATTAAATGAAGAGAACAGCATCGTTGAAACTATGACAGGAACTTTTACAGGTACGAAGGTAACTGTATAAATAAATAGAAAGCAGAGGACATATATTATGAAAGAAAGACTTATTCCGTTTGATGAAAAGATGACAAAATCTTACAACAGCCTTGCAGCAGAATTACAGACAATTCGTGCAGGTCGTGCTAACCCACACGTACTTGATAAATTAACAGTTGATTATTATGGATCTCCGACACCAATTCAGCAAGTTGCTAATGTATCGGTTCCGGAAGCTCGTATGATCCAGATTCAACCATGGGAAAAATCTATGTTAAAGGAAATTGAGAAGGCGATTCTTGTATCAGATATTGGAATTAATCCAACAAACGATGGAACTTCGGTACGTCTTATTTTCCCTGAACTTACAGAGGAACGTAGAAAAGAACTTGTAAAAGATGTAAAGAAAAAAGGTGAAGGAGCGAAAGTTGCTGTTCGTAATATTCGTCGTGATGGAAATGACGTATTTAAGAAATTAAAAGGAACAGAAGTATCTGAGGACGAGATCAAGGATTTAGAAGGCGAATTACAGAAAATTACAGATAAATATATCAAAGATATTGAAAAATTAGTTGAAGAAAAATCAAAAGAGGTTATGACAGTATAATTGGTATTAAGATACGAATAAAATAAAGAGGGGCGCGGAAATATGAGCCGCCCCTCATTTGTGTTGTATGAGAAGATACGATATTTGGAGGATAAGTTATGAATGTACCACAGCATATTGCAATCATTTTGGACGGGAATGGGCGTTGGGCAAAAGCCAAAGGGATGCCAAGAAATTATGGGCATGCTCAAGGCAGCAAAAATGTGGAACGAATCTGTGAAGATGCGTATAAAATGGGGGTGAAATATCTTACTGTATATGCTTTTTCTACAGAGAATTGGAACAGACCGCAAAGCGAAGTAGATGCATTGATGAAGCTTCTTCGAAATTATATGAAGACTTGCCTGAAGACAGCAGAGAAAAACCGGATGAAAGTGCGGGTTCTTGGAAATAAGACGAGATTGGATGAAGATATCCGGATAAGAATTGAGGAACTGGAAGCTGCTACTGTCAATAATGATGGACTTAATTTTCAGATTGCATTAAATTATGGAAGCAGAGATGAAATGATTCGAGCAATCCGGAGACTGGCGAAGGACTGTGTGGAAGGAAAACAGAACAGTGATGAAATTACGGAGAAAGTATTTGAAGGATATTTGGATACACATGATATTCCGGATCCGGATTTATTGATTCGTACAAGTGGAGAACTTCGATTATCCAATTATCTTTTATGGCAGCTTGCGTACACAGAATTTTATTTTACAGATGTTTTATGGCCTGATTTTACGAAAAAGGAATTGGAAAAAGCGATAGAACATTACAATCGAAGAGATAGACGTTTTGGAGGAACGAAGGAGGAATAAGCATGTTTAAAACAAGACTCTTAAGTGGGATTTTGCTTGTGATCATTGCGCTTGCAACAATTATTCCGGGGGGAATGATTCTTTGGGCAACTTTATTTTTGATTAGTTTAAAAGGAATGCATGAATTATATCAAATTGCAGACGTACAAAATAAACTGCTAGGAATTGTGGGAATGATCGCTGCAACGATATATTATGGAGCTTTGCTTATTGAAAAAGGAACGATGGATTGGTTCCCTATGTTGGTAATCGGATTTCTTATTGTTTTAATGGGGGTATATGTCTTCACGTTTCCGAAGTATAAAGCAGAGCAGATTATGACAGTATATTTTGGATTGTTTTATGTAGCGATGATGCTTTCCTATGTATATCAAACAAGAATGCTGGAGCAGGGAGCTTTTCTTGTATGGCTCGTATTTTTATGTTCTTGGGGAAGTGATACTTGCGCATATTGTGTAGGTATGCTCATTGGTAAACATAAGATGGCTCCGGTGCTAAGTCCGAAAAAGTCTATAGAAGGTGGAATTGGAGGAATTTTAGGAGCTGCACTTTTGGGAGCGTTATATGCACTGGCTGTAGGAAAGTTTGCAACAGGTGTGGATGCAAATGCGCTTCATTATGCAATCATTTGCGGTGTTGGCTCTATGATTTCACAAATTGGAGACCTTGCAGCATCTGCAATTAAGAGAAATCATGAAATCAAAGATTATGGACATTTGATTCCGGGACATGGTGGAATCTTAGATCGTTTTGATAGTGTGATTTTTACTGCACCGATTATTTATTATTTATCAGTATTTCTGATTGGATAAAAGAGGTAGATATATGAAAAAAATAGCAATTTTAGGTTCTACAGGTTCCATTGGAACTCAAACATTGGAAATTGTACGAGAAAATAAAGATATAGAAGTTATTGGATTGGCAGCTGGGAACAATATTAAATGCCTGGAAGAGCAGATTCGTGAATTTCGACCAAAGATTGTAGCGGTATGGGCGGAAGAAAAAGCGAAAGAACTTCGTGAATTAGTACAGGATCTCGATGTAAAGATTGTATGTGGAATGGACGGATTAATAGAAGTTTCTGTTATTCCGGAGATAGAGATTCTTGTAACAGCAATTGTAGGAATGATTGGGATTCGTCCAACGATTGCAGCAATTAAGGCGAAAAAAAATATTGCGTTGGCAAATAAAGAAACGTTAGTGACGGCCGGGCATATTATCATGCCGTTAGCAAAAGAATATGGGGTATCAATTCTGCCGGTTGATAGTGAACATAGTGCAATTTTTCAATCTTTACAAGGAGGACAGGAAAAAGCGCTTCACAAAATCCTGTTGACGGCATCAGGTGGACCGTTCCGTGGCAAGAAAAAAGAAGAGCTTCGTAATATTCAAGTGGAAGATGCTTTGAAACACCCAAATTGGGCAATGGGAAAAAAGATTACAATAGATTCTTCAACAATGGTCAATAAAGGATTAGAGGTTATTGAGGCAAAATGGTTGTTTGGAGTAACGGTTGACCAGATTCAAGTTGTTGTTCAGCCGAAGAGTATTATTCATTCAATGGTAGAGTATATAGACGGGGCAGTAATAGCACAGCTTGGAACACCGGATATGAAACTTCCAATACAGTATGCACTTTACTACCCAGAAAGAAGATATCTTCCGGGAGAACGTTTGGACTTCAGAAAACTTACGGAGATTACATTTGAAGAACCGGATATGGAGACGTTCTACGGACTTCGTCTTGCTTTTGAAGCTGGAAGAATAGGAGGAAGTCTTCCAACGGTATTCAATGCGGCAAATGAATTAGCAGTCAGCAAATTCTTAGAGCGTAAGATCCAGTATTTGGAGATACCAGAGATTATTGAGACTTGTATGAAAGAACATCGGAATATTTTGCATCCATCTGTGGAAGAAATATTAGAGACAGAACAAAGTGTATATGAGCAGATAGAAAGCAGGTGGTAATACATGGGATTGATTCTCGCACTTTTACTATTTAGTTTTATTGTATTTTTCCATGAGTTGGGTCATTTCCTTTTGGCAAGGAAAAATGGAATCTACGTAGAAGAATTCTGCATTGGTATGGGACCGATTCTTGTGAAAAAGAAAGGAAAGGAAACAACGTATTCTATTCGTCTTTTGCCAATCGGCGGCGCCTGTATGATGGGCGAAGACGAGGTTGAAAACTTAGATGAAAAAAGTTTTAATAATAAATCTGTTTGGGCAAGAATATCGGTGATCGCAGCAGGGCCTGTTTTCAACTTTATTTTAGCGTTCATCTTGTCTGTAATCGTAGTTTCCTGGTTGGGATACGATAAACCTGTTATAAAATCCGTATTAGAAAATTCTGCGGCAGAAGAAGCAGGTTTGAAAGAAGGAGATGTGATCAAAGAAATTAACGGGAAAAATATTCACATTTTCCGAGAAATATCAGCGTACAACCAATTTCATCCAGGAGAGAAAATGGAACTTACTTATGAACGAAACGGGAAAGAATATACCGTATCGCTAAAAACGAGGCCAGATGAAACAGGACGTTATCTGATAGGTATTACCCAAGGACAATATAAAAAAGCAAATGCGTTTACAGCCCTTCAATATGGATTCTATGAAGTGAAATTCTGGATCGATTATACGATAGAAAGTTTAAAAATGCTGTTTACCGGTGTAATTGGATTGGATCAATTGTCAGGACCAGTAGGAATCGTAGATGTGGTAGATGAAGCTTATGATACCAACATACAGTATGGTATATCTTCGGTTGTACTTGCGTTCTTGAATTTGTCTATTTTATTGTCGGCAAACCTAGGAGTCATGAATCTTCTTCCGCTACCGGCGTTAGATGGTGGAAGATTGGTATTTCTTTTTGTTGAGGCGATCCGTGGCAAACGGATACCGCCGGAAAAAGAAGGACTGGTTCATATGGCAGGGTTGATTGCACTGTTTGGACTGATGATATTTGTAATGTTTAATGACTTGCAGAGGATATTTTAACAATTGGGGACGTAGTCAAATGCAATTTGACTACGTCCCCAATTGAGATTTGCTATGTCCCTTTTTGCAAAAATACCGTATCTACATTATACAAGCTCTGCGATTCGTGAAACACCAACATAGATTTGAGAGATTTTGTACCAGGTTTTATAATCGACAATACCAGTTTGTGGTAATTGGAAAATTTTTTGGAAGTCTCTTACTGCATTCGCTGTTGCTTGACCGAAGATTCCATCAACGTCAATTTTAGGGAGTGCAGGATAAGCGCCGGCGATTACATTAAGTTGTTCTTGCATTTGACGGACTTTATCTCCGGTTGAACCAATGGTGAGATCATAACCAGGCCAAGAGGATGGAATTCCGGATATTTCTTTTGCTGAATTAATGTATAGATTGTCCCCGTAATAATAACGTAGAATTTCAATCGGTGAATATCCTTGGTCACCGAGAGACTTCGATCCCCACTGGGTCATCCAGTTTGGACATTGTACCTGCCTGCCATCGCAATACTGAGTTAGAATTGGTTGCCGAACGTTGGGACGAGAGAGGTAGTTGGAAAAAATTTCATCTACAATGACAGAGATAGTATCGTAGATATTACGTTCAGGGATCCATTTGTGATCAAAGGCTGTCGAAGAGGTGATTGTAAAATCATACCCTTGATTCCGGTACCATTCCGTATAGACTCGATTTAATGTAAAGGACATAATTGCGAGTACGTTTGCCCGAATTGTTGCGGCTGGCCAAGTAGCGTAGATTTCGCTGGATGCAACGTTTTTAATATAATCTTTGTAACGAACATAATAATTTTTTGCGGTAGAATCTCTAGGTGAACCATCATGGACTACGATATATTCCGGTATGACGACGCGGTTTAAAACAATTTCGCCGGTTTCGTCTATAGGTTTGATTTCGTCTTCCGGAATTTTGGGCGGATATTCTTCGTAAAGAGTGTGACCTGGAATAACAAATATTTCAGAAACTTTATCAATTCCGTCTATAGGCCGCATAGTAATATTTTGGATTGCTTTTACGGTTGGCAAAAGTTCGGTTCCCGCAATGGTGATCGGCTCAAAACCTGGAGCTGTAACTTCCAAAGTATATTCAGAATAAGGTTGAGATTCTACAGAAGAATTCAGACTGTATTCCAAAGGAGGAGTTTCAAGTTCAATGGTTTCGGTCTGTCCAGAAGAATTTGTTGTAAGTTGTTCTAGTTGCTTATCCGGAAGTCCGGTATAAAAAATATTGATGGATGCATTTTCTATGGGAGTGGAATTGATTGCAGATGTCACATGTATTTGCAAGGAACCTTTTTCAGAAGTGTCAGTTTGCATATTTTTTATGAAGTCCATAGTATAACCTCACAGAGTTTTATTAACATATATATGTGTGAAAGAAGAGATTGTGAAAATGTTTGTAAAAAAAGGAGTTGCTTCATCGTGAAACAACTCCTTGGTTATTATCTGTTTAAGATTAATTTTGTTAATTCAACAGGTTCTACGATCTTACCGTCTTTGTATACGCGCATGTTTCCGGAAGCGATTTCATCAATAAGAATAACTTCGTCATTGTTGTAACCAAATTCAAATTTGATGTCCCAAAGATCAAGACCGATAGATTTTAAATCGTCAGCAACGATTTTTGTAATCTTTAATGTCTGTTCCTTCATGCTTTCGAACATAGCAGGTGTCATAACACCAAGAGCAGCAAGCCCTTCACCGGTTACAAGCGGATCACCTTTTTCGTCGTTTTTAAATGTACATTCAACATATCCACCTTCTAATACAGTACCGTCTTCAATGTACTCGCCGTATCTGCGGATGAAGCTTCCTGTAGCTACAAGACGGCAGATTACTTCTAAACCGTGACCAAAAACTGTTGCAGGAAGTACTTCCATAGTAGCATCTTCAACGTTAGCACTTACATAATGAGTTTTGATTCCTGCCTCTTTTAATAATTCGAAGTAGTGTACGGATGTTTCTAAGTTCGCTTTACCGATTCCCTCGATTGTCAGACCAACAGCGTTTTCACCTGGATCAAATACACCGTCTTTTCCTGTAC
>Scrappy_p2__coassemble_728_pt1 | contig 30572 bp, 29 predicted proteins | sample Scrappy_p2__metabat2_high_PE_016 | metagenome-assembled genome bin Scrappy_p2 | reverse complement strand
TTCCAAGAAGAATCACAGGAAACTGTGCAAAACATCAGAGAGCTCTTACAGTTGCAATTAAGAGAGCAAGACATTTAGCATTAATGCCATACGTTGCAGAGTAAAAGTTCATAACGTAATAAATAAGCCTTTGCATACTGATAATTCAGTATGCAGGGGCTTTTTTGTGTGCAGAAGTCTTTCATTAAAACTTATGATTGATATAGTATAATAATTAAATACTCCACAAATATATCAAAATATAAATATAGAATGATATATTTGTGGAAAAAATTGACGTTAATATCAATTCTTGAAGCAATTAAAAAAAATAATAATATAATCACTACGGCGCAAGTTGTAGAAATGGGATTTTCTCGATATCTTCTTTCAAAATACGAAAAAGAAGGACTGTTAGAAAGAGAACGACAGGGAGTATATACTCTGCCTGATTCAGTACATGATGATATGTATACACTCATGTTATGTTCAAATAAAATTATTTTTTCTCATGAAACTGCATTATTTTTAAATGGATTATCTGATAGAACGCCATTTGTGCATTCAGTGACAATACCAAACGATACAAGGGTATCGAAAGTCATACAAGAAGAATGCACATGTTATTATATTAAACCAGAGTTGTACCAGATAGGTACTATTACTAAAAAAACGACATTAGGGAATGAAGTTCGGTGTTATAATACAGAGCGTACTATTTGTGATTTGTTACGTTCTAGAAATCGACTGGATGAAGAGATAGTAATTAGTGCAGTGAAAAACTATGCTATATCACCGGAGAAAGATCTTAATCTATTGGCGATATACGCGGAACAATTTGGTGTGAAAAAAGTAGTAGAGAATATGATATTCTTGAGTTAGGGGCTCGAGAGGAAGATTCCCTGAAGTTAAGTGATCGAGGAGTTGAAAAGTTTCTGGAGAATGTGAATAGAGCTATCATCAATCGAGGGAAATTTATGACTGCAATGTTGAAGATTGCGAAGCTGGAAAAGGGAAATATTTATGAAGAGCATAATCTTAGATACTCTCAAGAAAGAGTATTTCAGGATGAGGTTCAAAGGACGCTGCTCCTTGTTTTTGAAGCGGATTTTCAAGAATATCTGTAAGGAAAGTAAATGCACTCGGGAAAGTAATTTCCCGGGTGTATTTTAATGCCGTATAGTCTCCTGAAAATAAAGGGACTATGAAAGAAAAGTATATGATAAAGACATTGTCGCTATAAAACTTATAGAAATTGTCAATAAATGGAAATGAAAAAATCTATTTCTCATTTGAATAGAAGAGTGATATCATATTAACGGTAAATTTAGAAAAGACAATAGAGGGAGATAAGAGAAATGTCTGAAAGTGTTCAAGTTACAACGGATAATGAATCTGATTTAACACAGCTTGCAAACTTGACTCGTAGAGAGCTGAAAGAGTTGGAAGAAAAAGAAAAGACTCCGATACAAAAGATTATTGAAGTCATTATCATGATACTTCCGCTTCTGTGTGGGGGAGTGGCATTGCTGGAGTACCTTCTTCTTCCAAATCCAAAGTTCAACAGAAATCCAATGTATTATGTATATGTGTTGGCATTTTTTATGTGTATATATACTATTTGTGGTGTGGCGGCAGCTGTTAATAAGTGGAGAGGGAATAAGGTGTTTTACGAAAAAGTGCGTTACGTTGCGCCATTATGTTCGGTTTTATTTTTACTTTTAGCGCTATATGATTATCTGACTTTAAAGACAGGGATTCTTACACAGCCATTTGTACCTTGTATGAACTTCATTATTAATGGATTTGTGGCTGACTACATGAAGCTGATAGAATGTACATTTCATACACTTAAGCTATTAATGATTGGATATTTCATTGGCGTTACACTTGGTCTTATTACGGGTATTACTTGTGGATATTCTAAAAAAGTGCGTTATTGGGTGGATCCGATTATTAAATTTTTGGGACCGATTCCGACATCTACATGGATTCCGGTTATTATGGTGGTTGCAAGCTCTCTTTTTGCAGGAGCGGTATTTATTATTGCCTTAGGATCTTGGTTTGCTGTTACTGTTGCTTCCCTTACAGGTATCTCAAATGTTGACAGAGAGTTTTTTGATGCGGCAAGAACGCTGGGGGCAAATAAAAGACAACTTGTTTTTCGCGTGGCAATTCCACATGCAATGCCATCAATCCTTCAGGGATGTACGCAGGCCATGAGTTCTTCGTGCGTTGCACTTATGATCGCCGAGATGCTTGGCGTAAAAGCCGGACTTGGATGGTATATGACATGGCAGACTGGCTGGGCAAGCTATGATAAAGTCTTCGCTGCATTATTTGTAATCTGCCTGATCTTCACTTTAGTTACGAAAATACTTGAAAGAATCAAACGTCACGTATTGCGTTGGCAGAATGGAGCGGAGAAATAATGAATGATAAAAAAGTGATATTGGAACTAGATAAAGTAAGCAAGGTGTTTGCGAAAGTCGAAAGCGATGAAGTAACACATGCTTTATATAACGTGAGTACGACAATGCAAAGCGGCGAATTTATATCTCTCGTAGGACCATCCGGATGTGGAAAATCAACAATTCTCCGGTTAGTAGCAGGTTTGATTACACCGACTATCGGGAAAATTACTGTAAACGGGAAAGAAATTGAGGGGCCTGAACCAAATCGTGGAATGGTATTTCAAAAACCAACATTATTCCCATGGCTGACGGTCGAGAAAAATATCGGATTCAGTTTGGAAATGCAGGGGAAATTAAAAAACAACGAAGAAAAAGTGCAAAGAATGCTAAAGGTAATTGGCTTGGAGCAGTTTAAAGATGATTATCCGGCACAGTTATCAGGAGGTATGGCTCAACGTGTTGCGCTCGTTCGTTCGTTGATTAATGAACCGGATATTTTGCTTTTAGATGAGCCTCTAGGCGCTTTGGATGCATTTACACGCATGAATATGCAGGATGAGATCCTGAATATGTGGACAGAGACAAAACAGTTGGCGCTTATGGTAACCCATGATGTTGATGAGGCTATCTACATGGGGACTCGAGTTCTCGTGATGGATGCGAATCCGGGACGTATTGTTGCGGATATTAAGATTGATGAACCGTTTCCGCGAGACCGTTCGTCTGCTAGATTCGTGGAATACAGAAATGAGATACTAAACAGGCTTCATTTTGGAGGAAAATAGGATTAATTTATTAGGATTTCTAAAATCAAATTATGATTTTAAGAATAAAATAGATAAAAGGAGAGAGCTAATGATGAAAAGAAAAATTTTAGCAGTATTGTTGGTTTTAGCAATGTCATGCGGCGTTATGGCTTGTGCTAAACAAGAAGAAAAGAAATCTATCGCTGGAGATACAAACAACGATGGACAGGTGGACATGGGAACCGAAGACAATGTTGAGGTAAATAAGAAGAATTCTGCTGAGCATATGAATTCCTATGAAGCTTCTACATCAGGAAAATGGGAAGCGATGTTCACGCCGATGGATATTGAGGGGCGCGCTATCGATATGGCAAACTTTGATCTCACACCTACGGCAGAAGAATTGGAAGCGATGAAAAAAGAGCCTGCTTATGGGGAAAAAGTACTTTACTATATGGCGGACGGTTGTACGGCAGGACCTACTGTTGCAGCACATTTAGGATATTATAAAGAAGCAGGACTTGAGTCAGAGGGTGTAAAAGGAAACTCTTACACAGAAGCTCTTGGAGCAGGTCAGGCTACTGTAGCTGTAGGACATATTGCGACAATGCTCGTACCGATCACAAATCAGGTGGATCTTACATTTACAGGCGGGGCACATATCGGATGTAAATCATTATATGTACTTGCGGATAGCGAATACGAGACGACGGAGGATTTGAAAGGAACAACAATTTCAGCTCCTAATGGTATCGGTAAGTCTGATTACAATATTACTTGTTTATTACTTGATGCAGATGGAATCGATCCGAAAAAAGATGTGCAGATTTCAGCTGTTACTGCAGATGCTTGTATTACGGCGATGACAAACGGAGAGATTTCGGCAGCGCTCCTTTCAGACACATTCGCATATAGCATGGTAAAAGATGGTACTTTGAAATGTGTACGTTCGCTTTTAGATGATGACTTTGCTGATGAAAACTGTTGTATGATCGCTATGAATCGTACTTTTACAAAAGAAAATCCTGTAATCTCTAAAAAGATTACACAGGCTGTTCAGAAAGCGCACGCATATATGCGCGATAACTCGGAAGAAGCTACTAAGATGTTAATTGAGCAAGGTTGGAATGGCGGAAACTATGAGATGAATGTTATGCTTAATAATTCGCTTCAATTTGGTCTTGCGCAGGATTTCACAGAAGTCTCACTTAGGGATGTTGTTGAAAAATATGTAAAATTAGATCTTATCGAGAGCATGGATAATGTAGATGAGATTATGGATCTTGCATGGACTCCGGTATTAGATTAGTTGAAACTATTTTTATGCCACATTGAATTCCCATTGAAATTTTCAGTGGGAATTTTCGTTATAAATAAGGAGGAATAGGAGAGTAGAAAAAATGAGAGAGAAAAGCAGCCTGATTTTTGCAGGAATAGAAATAGTGCATGCCTTGAGTTTGATGTTGATTGTAAAGATAGTTGCGCCGGTATGTAGCGGAATGGTGGAGACAGCGGCAGGAAAACAGATACCGATGAAATGTCACTATACAAGTGTTGCATTACTGTTTTTTGGAATACTGCTTCTTGTAAACGGGATTCTTTGTGCAGTAAGAAAAGAATTGTTCGTATGCGGAGTTATGGTGAGTATTATTTCCATACTTGCGTTTTTGACTTTGAGTTCATCTGTAGGAATCGGTATTTGCATGAATCCGGAAATGGCATGCAACTATACAGCGCCGTTTGTGAAAATCATTGGAGCGATTGGAATTGTAATTGGCGGCGCTTCCGTCTATGTCGGTATAAATAAAAAGTAGAGGTTTGGTAATGAAAAAGAATAAAAAACTCAATGCTTTGGGAATGGCGCTTCAAAATTTAAAAGCAAAGAAATCTCGTACGATGTTTATGATGTTTTTTGTAATTCTGATGTCGGCAACTGTGTTTTTTAGTACGGTTTTGATGAATAATTTGAGGCAGGGGATCGAAAGCACGACAGAAAGAGCGGGAGCGGATGTGATTGTAATTCCGGACGAGGGTACGGCGGATATTCGCGATTCGCTTTTTGCAGGCACTCCGTGCTCTTTGTTTTTTGATCGAGAATGGAAGGAATATGTAGAAAAAGTAAGTGGAGTAGAGAGGGTATCTGAACAATTGTATGTAGGAACACTTTCGGCTTCTTGTTGTGATCTCCCGGTACAGATGATTGCATTTGATCCGGAGACTGATTTTGTCGTACAGCCGTGGTTGAAAAATCAAAATGCAGTAGATTTAAAAGAAGGACAGGTTTTGGTGGGAAGCGAAGTGGAAGCAGAACCCGGAGAGCCAATACAATTCTATTCTACAGAGTTTGAAGTTGCAGGGAAATTAGAAAGAACAGGTATGGGATATGACAGTTCGGTTTTTATGACGTTCGATACGCTTTATAAATTGAAAAATTCTGAAACTGCACAGACAAATTTGCCGATGGATGATATTGAAGAAAAGATTTCCATGCTGATGGTAGACATTGATGACCGTATTCAAGACATGGATTTGATTCATTTGAGACTAGATATTGCGAAATGCGGTCCAAAAGGTGAAAAGATGTATGCAGGTTCGGCGGACGAACTATTAAATGGAATTTCGGAGCAGGTAAAGAAATTGTCAGGTTACGGTAACGTTTTATCCTATATTTCGCTTCTATCTACGGCACTAGCGCTCATTAGCATTTTCATACTAACCATAAATGAGAGAAGATATGAATTCGGAGTTCTGTATGCGATGGGAGCAAAGAAAAGCCAAATGAGAAATATTATCGTATGGGAAGCGTTGGTTATCAGTGGAATAGGCGGCGTTGCAGGAACAATTCTAACATATGGTATAGTTGTTGCCTTTAAAGATATTATCAGGATCAAGTTGGATATTCCGTATTTGGACATGAGCATCGGACAAATTATGCCGGTGGCAGGAATCTGTATTATGCTTGCTTTCGTGATGGGAATTATTGCGGCATTTTGCTCAGCTTATCAGATTAGTAAAGGTGAAGTGTATCGTTTGCTTAGGGAGAATGAATAAATGATAAGAGTTGAGAATTTAACGAGAGAATTTCAAAGAAATGGAAAAGAGTTTGATGCGGTACATCGTGTGTCTCTTGAAATAAAAAAAGGTGAATTTGTAGCGATTACAGGCCATTCCGGAAGTGGAAAAACGACACTTTTTAATATGATCGCCGGATTGATCAATCCAACAGAAGGAGAGATTTACATTGATGGTTCTAAAATAACCGGGATGGGAGAAAATGAAAAGGCAATATTTCGTAATCAGAATATGGGATATGTGCTTCAGGGCCAGAGCCTGTTAAATAACTTTACGATTCTGGATAATGTATGTATGCCTGCGTATTTGTCTTCTAGCGCTACTGAATTTAGAGAACGGGCATTAGAACTCTTAAAAAGGATAGGACTAGAAGAACTGGCAAATGAATATCCAATGAATTTGTCGGGGGGCGAGGTACGTCGAGTTGCGATCATTCGCGCTATGATTAATAATCCCAAAGTTATCTTGGCAGATGAACCTACAAGTAATTTAGATCCGGAAAATTCGCATAAGGTAATGCAGATGCTCCGTGAGATTAGTGCAGCAGGGACTACGGTTGTGCTTAGTACACATGATTTGGAGTATCTCAGCTATGTAGATAACGTATACAGGATGGAACGCGGGAATCTGAAAATATAAAAAGAAGAATTAAAAGGCTTTTTGAGTGTTTTTCTCAGAAAGCCTTTTGAAATATAAAGCATCATTCCTTATCCGACAACGCTTTAATGCTTGAGATATATTCAGACGGTGTCATTCCAGTTATCTTTTTGAATTGTCTAGAAAAATAGTGGATAGATGAATATCCTAGTTTTTCTGATATCTGCGTAAAGTTCAAATGATCTGTTCTCATCATTTGTTTTGCGGCTTCAATTTTCATATGAGAAAAGTATTCAATAATTCCAAGCCCACTTTGTTCTTGAAAGATTTTTTGCAGTTGTGACCGTCCGATCAGATTATCTTTACATATTTTTTCGATTGTGAGTTTCTCGTCCAAATGTGTATTGAGATAATCGGTCACTCGTGAAAATATGCCTTGATCACCTTTTTGCTTTGTTGTTTTTGAAAACTTCGTAGAGTTGCTTCTAATCGTGGCGTAAGGTGTATGATATCTCCGAATAATGTGGACCAGAAATCGTTCCAATGAAATCTGAATCATTTGCAGAGATCCGAAAGGAGTAGCAGATTTCAAACACATTTCTTCCTGGTAGGGATCGTCCAGTCTTCCGTCAAAAGTTTCCCGTGCTTCAGAGATAATGATGCCAAGAATACTTCGTTCAGTTTCATCCAAACGCAATATTTTATGTTTGAAAAAATCCATGTGAGGGCTTTTGCATTCAAAGGAAACGACGATTAGATTGGGAGCAATCTTTCCGTCTGCGGTTACCTTATGGAATTCATTCGGCTGATGAAAAACGATCTCTCCCTTTTCCAGTCTGTGTGAGAAACTTCCGGCGGTGATCTCTACAGCTCCTTTGTCTACGTAGAGAAATTCCCAGAAGTTATGAGATTCTCCTTGAAAAGAAAAATCGTTCATATATTCGAAGTAATGGATTGTATATAATTTTTCAACAAGAAATTCATTATTTAATAATATAGGTTTATAGTTCATAATTCCTCCGAAATATTGTTTTTGTTCAAACCAACTAATATAATAACCTATTTTTCGACAAAAATCAAAGATAAAAGCGCAAATAATGCAAAAGCATAGATGAATAGTGCAAATCTTTTTGTGCAACTTTGTATTGCAATGAAAACAAGGTAAAACCGAAATGGTGAGAGGAGGTAGAACATTATGAAAAAGAAAATTGTTAGCGTTCTTCTTTGTGCAGCAATCGGCGTTGTGCTGAGTGTCTGCGTAGTGCTTGTATTTACAGTCTGCAACAAAATTATGAAAGATGACGATTTGGAATTCTAGGAAGGGGGAGAAGTTATGGCTAAAGTAAAAGAAAAAAAGATCAGAGAAAAATTTAACTGGAAAAAAGAGCTGAAACTTGCTCCTTTTCCAAGGAAAAGCGTTGGATTACATAAAATTATTATTCAAAGGTGATTTTGGAGGATTTGCAGATAGCCTTCATTTTGAAAACTATGCGAAGGCGTGGACAGCTTCCAACGTTGCTACGTTCTTTACGAACTCACTTTGTAACAGCAATGGGTACACCGGTTATCATGGTGGTGCTTCCTCTGTTTGGATTAGTTGCGGCATCCGGACTTTTGGATAATGTGATAGTGAATAAGACGATATTGGTACTGTTGTATATCGGTATCAATGTTCCGTATACAACGATCTTCCTGTCATTGATTTTCGCAAGCTCTGATGAGACGAAGTCAGTAGCGGTAGGACTTTACGGTATGATTAACTCCATGAGATATACCGGAGATTGGGCTGGTATGTTTGCGGCCGTAATCATTGTATTTTTACCGACGTTCATTCTCTACATTTTCTTATCAGAGAAGATTATCGGTGGTGTAACCGGAGGTATCAAAGGTTAATAAAAAAACGGGAAGAAACATCTTCCCGTTTTTGTTATTTTGAGGTACAATAAGAAATAGAGGATTTTCATAATTTTATTTTTTAGGAGGACATGAAAATGGAACGTAAGAATTTATGGGAAGTTTACAATGAAGCACAGCTTGCTGAGCTTGAAGAAGTGAACAAAAAATATTGCGCTTGCCTTGATGCTGGTAAGACAGAAAGAGAATGTGTGAGAACAGCAGTTCAGATGGCAGAAGCTGAAGGTTATAGAAACATGAGTGACCTGATTCGTGAAGGTGCTAAACTTTCAGCAGGCGATAAAGTGTATATGGCATACAATGAAAAAGCTCTTGCTTTATTCAACATTGGAACAGAGCCGCTTGAAAATGGTATGAACATTTTAGGAGCGCACATCGACTCCCCGCGTATCGACTTAAAGCAGAATCCATTGTATGAAACGGATGGATTTGCATACTTTGACACACACTACTATGGTGGAATCAAAAAATACCAGTGGGTAGCAATTCCTCTTGCTCTTCACGGAGTTGTTGTGAAAAAAGATGGTACAAGAGTGAATGTTGCAATCGGAGAGAATGAAAATGATCCGGTACTTGTAATCACAGACTTGCTTATTCATCTTGCAGGAGAGCAGATGGAAAAGAATGCTGCAAAAGTAGTAGAAGGAGAAAAATTAGACCTTCTTATCGGTAATAAACCGATTGCAGGAGAAGAAAAAGAAGCAGTAAAAGCAAACGTACTTGCTCTTTTGAAAAAAACATATGAAATCGAAGAAGAAGATTTCCTTTCTGCAGAGCTTGAAATCGTACCTGCAGGAAAAGCAAGAGAATGTGGTCTTGATTCTAGTATGATCATGGCATATGGTCAGGACGACAGAGTATGTGCATTTACATCCTTGTTTGCTCTTTTAAATGTAAAAGACGTAAAACGTACAAGCTGCTGTCTCTTAGTAGATAAAGAAGAAATCGGAAGTACAGGCGCAAGTGGAATGAACTCTAATTTATTTGAGAATATCGTTGCAGAACTTGTTGCACTTACATCAGATTACAGCGAATTAAAAGTACGTCGTGCGCTGGCAAATTCTAAGATGCTTTCTTCTGATGTTAGCGCTGCATTTGATCCAATGTTCCCAGAAGTATTTGAAAAACGCAATACAGCATTCTTCTCAAAAGGAATTGTATTTAACAAATATACAGGAAGTCGTGGAAAGAACGGTTCTAATGATGCCAACCCAGAATATATTGCAGAACTTCGCAAAGTTATGGATGATAACAACGTATCATTCCAGACAGCAGAGCTTGGTAGAGTAGACGCCGGTGGCGGCGGAACAATCGCTTACTTAATGGCAATGTACGGAATGGATGTTATCGACAGTGGTGTTCCTGTACTTTCTATGCATGCTCCTTGGGAAGTAACAAGCAAAGCAGACGTATACGAGACAGTAAGAGGATACGAGGCTTTCTTAAAAGCAGAATTCTAATAAGATTTATAAAGAATTTCATAATAAAACGGCAGTCGATAAGGCTGCCGTTTTTTGTGAGGAAAATCTTTACTTTTTTGACTCAGCCTGAAAGGCTTCTACGATTCCTTTTACTGAGGAAGCGTATTCTTGAGGAGACATTCCCGTTGTTTTTTTGAAGCGTTTCGAGAAATATGGGAGAGAGCTATAGGAAAGAAAATACGCAATCTCGGTAAAATTCATTGTTCCGTTTCGAATCAGTTCTTTTGATTTCTCAATTTTTAAATGATTAAAAAAATCCATAGGGCCACAGCCTTTTCGATCATAAAATACAGTATGCAATGTAGAACGACTAATTGAAAAAGCATCGCAGATATTTTGAACAGTAAGCTGTTCGCAAATGTGTGTATGCATATAAGACGTAATTTGATTGAATAATTCTTTCTTCGTATTGTGATTGCCTACCGTAAGTTGCTTTGGCACATTTTTATGAGAAGCATTTGCAGAATGAAAACGCCGACAAACAATCAAAAATAACTCGATATATAGAAGTATTAACTGCTGAGATGCAAATGGAGTTTCCGGTTTAAATAATACTTGCTCCACAAACGGAATGTGCATCGGAGTTCGGAATGTTTGTTTTGCTTCACTGATGATAAGAGAGATGATATTTCTCTCCTTTTCATTTAATGTGAAAAATTTATTGGCAAAAAATTGAATTGCCGGTGAATAAGTCACGAAGGAACATGCGACTAGATTCAAGGAAGATTTTCCGGCGGATTTAAACGCATGAAATTCATTAGGTTTGTGAAAAATGATGTCTCCTGCATTTAATAGAACTTCCTGGTCTCCGGCTGTGACAAGTACGCTTCCACCGTCCACGTACAAAAATTCCCAAAAATCATGAGATTCTCCGTGAAAAACAAAGTCTTTCGTATATTCAAAATAGTGAATTGTGATAATAGAATCAATCACGATTTCTCTTTTTAGGTAAGTTTTCACATATGCCATATTACCCCTCCTTTGTCAAAAGTATAGCAGAAAAAAGATAATATGACAATATTAAGGAATAAAAGTATAAGCAATGTTGTGCAAAGTATAATACAATATAGGCAAGATAAAATAGAAAATAGACATTATCACTAAAGCATTTTCGGAAAGAGGTAAAAATGATGATGATTGATGTGAATGGAATGCAGATTTCACTAGATGAAAAGACCTTAAGTCTTTCTGTGAAAAAGGGAAATCAGATTTGGAAATTCAGAGAAGATGCAAAATTGCGCATGGAATGCGAAGAAGCTACAGTGTATTTTGAAGATGCACAGACAATCAGCCACAAAGAATTTGTATCAGGTGTAGGAAGAGGAATCCAAAGTCATTATGAAGGATTTGAAGTAAACGGTCAGCAAGTTCCGTATGCATTTGATACGATTGTATGGGTAGAATATGCAAGCGGAAATGTGTTCTTTGAGTGGATTCCACTTTGTGAAGAAGGGTTGACTATAAAAAGAGTTTACTGGCCGGGAGAGATGGAATTTGAAGAAGCAAAGGACAGCTGGTATTCGCTTTTGAACTGGCAACAGGGAATCCTACTTCCGAATACATGGGAAACAGAAGTAAAGAACATTGTATTTGACGGATTTTTTGAAACAGCCGGAGGATATATGCCATGGTATTCTCAGATTCGTGACAGAGAAGGATATATTGCTATCTGTTTGACACCATGGAATGCAGGCTGGCATGTAGAACATCCGGAAAACGGACCATATACACATGTGGGAATGCATTTTGAACCAAGTCTCGGTAAGATGGACTACCGCAGAATCGTACGTTATACATTCTTAGAGGACTGTGATCATAACGATATGTGTAAAGTATATCGCGCATATGTAAAGGAAGAAGGAAGACTTCGGACACTTGCAGAAAAAGCAATCCAGAATCCAACGATCAATGATTTGATCGGCTGTGCTTTTGTACATAAAGGAATCAAAACAAGCGTACAACATAACTCAAGCTTTTATGATCCGGAAAATCCGCATAAAAATGACAATCTTGTTACATTTGAACAGCGTGCAAAAGAGATGAGAGAGTTACATGAACTTGGTGTGAAAAAGCTTTATCTCCACTTAGACGGATGGGCACAACCGGGATATGACAATCAGCATCCTGATTATTATCCAATCTGTGAAGAAGCAGGTGGAACAGAGGGAATGAAATCTCTTGTAGATACGATGCATGAACTTGGATATCTGTTTGGTATCCATGATCAGTACAGAGATTATTATCTTGCAGCAGAAACGTACGATGAGCACTATGCATGTCAGCTTGCAGATGGAACTATTCCGGGACATGACCGCTGGGCAGGCGGACCACAGACGTATCTTTGTGGAACACAAGCTCCATATTATGTAAAACGTAACTTCGGTTATTTGGAAGAAAAAGGAATCCAATTAGACGGAGCATACTTGGATGTGTTCACATGTAATGAAGGTGATGAATGTGCAAATCCATACCACAGAATGACAAGAAGAGATTGTTACGATTATCGTGAGCTTTGCTTTAGATATCTTTTATCCAAAGACATTCTTCCAAGCTCTGAGGAAGTAAGCGACTGGTGTGTACCAAGTATGGTAATGTGTCACTATGCACCGTATGAATTTATGATGGAAAAACCGGGAACTCCAAAGAAAGGTATTCCGGTACCATTATTCAACCTTGTATATCATGATTGTTTGATTGAGCCATGGATGATGGACAAGGTAAGCGAAAATGAAGACTATATGTTATATGCAGTATTAAATGGTGGAGCGCCATATATTGTACGTGACGGTGCATATCCAAATACAGACGGTTCTTTTGATGGAGGAGTGAAGTTCACATTAGAAGAACAGAGAGACAGATGCAAAATCGTGTCTGATCTTCATGAAAAAGTAGCAAAATGCGAACTTGTCCGTCATGAACTTGTAGATGGAAATGCCCAGGTTCAGAGAAGCGTATTCTCAGATGGAACAACGGTTACGGTAGATTTTGAAAACCAGACTTATGTCATTGACTAAAGAAGGAGTGTTTAAGATGGGAAAATGTATTACAGTTGCAATTGCAGGATTAGGATCCCGAGGAAAAGATGAATATGCACGGGCGCAGAAACAGTTTCCGGAGAAGATGAAGATTGTTGCGGTTGCAGATATCGATCCGGAAAAAGTAGAAGAAGCAGCAAAGGAATATGATGTTCCAAAGGAGCACTGTTATGCAAGCGCAGAAGAAATGTTAGAGCAGGATAGACTTGCAGACGCTATGTTTATTGCAACACAGGACAGACAGCATGTAGGACAGGCAATTGTGGCTTTGAGAAAAGGATATCATCTATTGTTGGAAAAACCGATTTCTCCACTGCTTTCAGAATGCAGAGAACTTGTAAAAGTTGCAAAAGAATGTAACAGACGCGTAGTAGTATGTCATGTACTTCGTTACACACCGATTTACCAAAAAGTAAAAGAAATGTTGGATAGCGGAGCAATCGGAGAAATCGTTTCCATCATGGCTTCTGAAAACGTAGGCTGGTGGCATATGGCTCACAGCTTTGTACGTGGAAACTGGAGAAATTCCGATGAGTCAAGCCCGATGATTTTGCAGAAATGCTGCCATGATATGGATTTATATATGTGGTTGGCTGGTAAGACTTGCGAATCCCTTTCTTCCTACGGAGATACATATTTATTCAAAGAAGAAAAAGCTCCGGAAGGATGTGCAAAACGTTGCGTAGACTGTAAGGTGAAGGATTGCCCATTTAATGCAGTTGATATTTATATCAACAGCGAGCATCCAGGATTAAAAGGTGGAAATAATGGATGGCCGGCAAACGTTCTTGTAAATGGCGAGCCGACAGAAGAGAACGTTCTTGAAGCGTTGAAGACAGGACCGTACGGCAGATGTGTATATCACTGCGATAACAATGTAGTGGATCATCAGGTTGTGAATTTAAAGATGACAGATGGAACAACAATGAGCTTTACGATGTGTGGATTTTCAGCAGGAATTTCCAGATATGCGAAGTTCCACGGAACAAAAGGTGAATTGATTGTAAACATGGATACCAATGATTTTGAAGCAAATGAAATTGTATTAAGAAAATTTGGTCCTCATGTAGAAGAAACATATATTGATATTGCTTCTTTGTCGGATGATTTTTCCGGACACGGTGGTGGAGATATTAAGATGGTAGAAGAGTTCTTAGATGTGCTAAGTGGGGAAAAAGAAGAGAGCCCATATGTAACATCTTTGGAAGTATCTACAGAGAGTCATTATTGTGCTTTGGCAGCAGAGGAATCCAGAGTACATGGAGGACAGGTAGTAGAACTTGAGAACTACCGTCACGAGTAATGTATGTGAGTCTCTAGGACGAGGCTTCATATAAATGTAAATGCACTTTTTGAAGTGTGGTAATTCAAATTCTCAAAAAAGAAAAAGAAAAGGAGAGATGTGTTATGAAAAAGAATTTGAAAAGATTAGCAGCTCTTGGCCTTTGTGTGGCTATGGGAGCTACAATGCTTGCTGGATGCGGCGGAAAAGACAGTGGAAAAAGTAAAGATGGTAAGGTAGAACTTACTATGGCTGTATGGGATTCAGATCAGCAGCCTGTAATGGAAGAAATGGCAGCAGCTTATACAAAAGCAAATCCAAATGTAACTGTAAAAACACAGCTTACAACATGGACAGAGTATTGGACAAAGCTTGAAGCCGGTGCTACAAGCGGTTCTGCAGCAGACATCATTACAATGAACGTTCTTCACGTAGAAGAATATGCAGAAGCTGGTATCTTAATGGATCTTACAGAAGCAGAGAAAAAATCTGACTTAAAAGTTCATGAAAACTTCCCTGCTCCTCTTGTAGACGGATATACAGTAGACGGTAAATTATATGGTATTCCAAAAGATTTCGATACAAACGCTGTATTCTACAACAAAGAAATCTTTGACAAAGCCGGTGTAGAGTATCCAAAGGATGGTTGGACATTTGAAGAATTCAAAGCAACTGCAGAAAAAATCAAAGCAGCTAATATCCCAGGCGTATACGCTTGCCCGGTTAACCGTAACTCAGGACAGACAACATTTGACGCAACAATTTTTGCTAACGGCGGTTATATCTTAAATGAAGATAATACAGCAACAGGTTGGGATGATCCAAAAACAATCGGCGGTATCCAGCCATGGTTAGACTTCGTAACAGAAGGACTTTCTCCAACACTTGAGCAGATGACAAACACAGATCCAGACTCTATGTTCCAGGGTGGACAGGCAGCTATGTATCTCTCAGGTAACTACATGATTCCTTCATATAACAAAACATTAGAAGGAAAATACGGTATTGTTTCCAGACCGACATTTAACGGTAAAAACACAGATATCATCAATGGTTTAGCATTCTCTGTAAGCGCAAACACAAAACACCCTGAAGAAGCAACAGACTTCGCATTATGGTTAGGAAGCGAAGAAGCACAGAAGATTCAGGCTGAAGCAGGTGTTGTAATTTCTGCAAGAAATGATTGCCAGGAAATCTACCCAACAACACACACAGACTTAAACCTTCAGGTATTCCTTGATAACGTAGAAAATGCAGAATTATTACCACACTGCAAAGTAACATCTGAGCTTTCACAGGTTGAAAAGACATACATGGAAAAAGCATGGATGGGAGAAATCACATTAGAAGAAGCTTGCAAGAGCATCAAACCGGAAGCAGATGCAATCCTTGACAAGATGAACAAGTAATAAAGTAGGGATGTTTTATGAGCAAAGAAAATAAAATGGCGAAACCTGCAAAAAGGAAAGCCAGTAAAAGAGAAAGAAAGGACTGGATAGCAGCGTATATCTTTATCGCTCCGGTAACGATTGGATTATTTATCTTTTATGTATTCCCGTTTATTCAGAACTTTTGGTTTAGTTTTAATGATGTAAACAAATTCAATATGGCTACGTTTATAGGTATTGAAAACTATAAACAATTGTTTCAGGAGCCAGATTTACTTCTTGCGCTCAGGAATACACTTATTTACGCAGTCATTACTGTTCCAATCGGGCTTGCCCTTTCACTTTTAGTAGCTTCTTTATTGAACTCTAAAATTAAAGGAACTTCATTCTACCGTACAATTTACTTTCTGCCATCTGTAACGATGTCAGTAGCCGTAGCTCTTGTTTGGAAATTGATCTTCCATAGTGAATACGGTATTTTCAATGAGATCGTGAAATTGTTTGGCGGATCGCCGCAGAGCTGGCTTACTAAGCCGTCAACAGCGCTTGGCTGTGTTATGATCGTAGCGATCTGGGGAAGCGTTGGTTATAATATGATCATTCTTCTTGCGGGTATGCAGGGAATCTCCAAATCATATTATGAAGCGGCGGCAATTGACGGCGCCGGTCCTGTACAGAGATTTTTCAAAATTACAGTACCGTTACTTACACCGACAATCTTCTTCGTAACAATTACAGGATTGATTGGTGCGTTCCAGGTATTCGATAGTATTTACATGATGATCGACCCAACGACGAACCCTGCGTTTAACCAGGTGAAGACAATGAACGTACTCTTCTATCAGAACGCGTTCATGTATGGTTACAAAGGTTACGCAGCGGCAATCTCCATCTTTATGTTTGTAATTATCATGATCATTACAGCCATTCAGTTATGGGGACAGAAAAAATGGGTGAATTACGACTAAAGGAAGGAGGAAATACGATGACTACTGCAGCAAAAAGAAATCATTTATTGATACATATACTTTTGATAGCCGGTATCGCAATTACTGTATTCCCATTCCTTTGGATGGTATTTACATCATTTAAGACATTGCCGGAATCTATGCAGATTCCACCGTCTATCTTACCAGAAGCATTTAATTTAGAGTCTTATAAATATGTGCTTGAAGTGCTTCCGTTTGGAACAATTTATACAAATACGATTGTTGTTACTATTATTACAACAGTAGCGCAGGTTGCATTCTGTACAATGGCAGCATATGCATTTGCAAGAATTGAATTCCCGTTCAAAAATGCAATTTTTATGGTTCTGTTATCAATCTTAATGGTACCGGGGCAGATTTTCTTGATTCCACAGTACCTGATCATTCAGAAATTAGGATTGATCAATACATTACCAGGTCTCTTTTTACCAAACTTATTTAGTGCATTTGGAACGTTCTTGTTAAGACAGTTCTTCATGTCGCTGCCAAAAGAATTAGAAGAAGCAGCTTTGCTCGATGGATGTAACAGATTCCAGATTTTTGGAAAAATCATGTTACCACTCGTTCAGCCGGGTATTGTCGCACTCGTAATCTTCACAGCGAAGTTTGCATGGAATGACTTTATGTGGCCGTTGATCGTAAACTCTGACCCAGCTAAGATGACATTAGCTCCGGCATTGTCACTGTTGAAAGGTCAGTATGCGACGAACTATCCTGCACAGATGGCAGGTGCGGTACTTGCGGTAATTCCAATGATCGTACTGTTCTTCATCTTCCAGAAGCAGTTTATCGAAGGTGTAGCACAGTCAGGTATCAAAGGCTAATACAAACCTAATATTTCAGAATTGTCTGAAAATTAAGGGGAGGGGTAATCAGACCTCTCCCTCATTTTAATATAAGGAATCCTTTTATTTTTGCATTGAGAGCTCTGAAAGAGAGCTTTGAATGAAGAAATAAAGACATCAATTTTACGAAAGGAAGGTAAATAAAGGCATGAACGAAAGTAAGACAAGTTTCAAGCTGAAAGGTGTAGAATCTGTAAAAGTATCTGAACAAAGTAACGTTGCAGATTTGATTTTTGAAGGAGGAGTGCAGGGAAGAATTACATTCCTCGAGGAAAATATTTTCCGTTATGATGTAGATCCGGCAGGTGAGTTCGCAGCTTATGCGACTCCAAGAGATGAAGCGCACACAGCAAAAATCCAACAAAGACCGGATGAGTCATCCGAATATACAAAGCCTGAGGTGCAGGTGCTGTGGAAAGATGATACGTTCTCCGTGTTGTGCGGGGAAACATCGGTCGCATGGGATAAACATACAGGCAGAATGAGTGTATATGTGCATGGAAGACCGGTTATGGAAGAGATGAAAACTCTTATAATCGAGGATGGGGAAACTATACAGACTCTGAAAAAACAGCCAGGAGAAGATTTTTTTGGCGGTGGAACACAAAATGGTCGTTTTGTGCATACAGGAAAGAAGATTCGAATTGTCAATGAAAGCGCATGGATGGACGGCGGCGTTGCGTCACCAAACCCATTTTATTATACAACAAACGGATATGGTGTAGTTTATAATACATTTTCAGACGGATTCTATGATTTCGGTGAGGAAACAAGCGATGCTGTAAAAGTAGTACATAAGGAAAGTAAATTGAGCGCTTACTACTTTGTGACAGACAAGACTTGCGGTCGTGAAGTGGTGCAGGAGCTTTTGAAAGCGTATTATCATGTCACAGGAAACCCACTTCTTCTTCCGGAATACGGATTCTATGAAGGACATTTGAATTGCTACAATCGTGATGCATGGTCAGAAGAATCCGGTGATAAGGCTTGGAATGTGAAGGGCAATAAAGCGTACGACAGCGAGGGTGTGACACATTACGAAAGTGGTATGGCAACGGGATATCGTTTGCCGGAAGGGGCGCACTCCGAGTCATTAAATGGTGAGAAGCCATATGTAAGAACGGAGAATTATCCGGAATCTGTCGATACTCCATACGAATTCTCTGCAAGAGCAGTATTAGATGAATATGTGAAACACGACATGCCGCTCGGATATTTTCTTCCGAATGACGGATATGGCGGAGGATACGGACAGAACGGTTATTATGTACAAGGTGGCGTCGATGAAGACGGCACAAGTACACCGGAACGTATCGAAGCGGTAGATGCCAATGTGGAAAATTTTGCAAAATTCACACAATATGCCAATGAGAAGGGTGTAGCCTCCGGTCTTTGGACAGAGAGTAATTTAGCGCCGGATTCTAACAATGAGACGTACTGGCATTTGCTTCGTGATTTCCAAAAAGAAGTAACGGTTGGTGGAGCAACAACATTAAAAACAGATGTTGCCTGGGTTGGACCAGGATATTCCTTCCAGTTAAACGGTGTGAAAACAGCCTATGATATTGTAACGACGAAAGAAAACTTCCGTCCGAATATCATTTCTCTGGACGGATGGGCAGGTTCCCAGCGCTTTAACAGTGTATGGAGCGGTGACCAGACAGGAGGTAACTGGGAGTATATCCGTTTCCATATTCCAACTTATATTGGAAGCTCCTTAAGTGGTAATCCAAATATCGGAAGCGATATGGACGGTATTTTTGGTGGACGCGCGCTTATTGCAACCCGTGATTATCAATGGAAATCTTTTACACCGCAGATGCTGAATATGGATGGATGGGGAAGTTATATGAAAGCTCCGTTTACATTTGGAGATCCGTATACAGGAATCAATCGTATGTACATGAAGATGAAAGCGCAGTTGATGCCATATATTTATACATGTGCGGCGGCCGCTTCCAATATTGATACAGGAAACCATGATACAGGTCTTCCGATGGTAAGAGCGATGTTCTTGGAATATCCGCAGGACGATTATGCGTACACAAGACAGATGCAGTATCAGTTTATGTTCGGTAAGAGTATTCTCGTAGCCCCGATCTACTGTGATGTGGCAGGGGACGAGATGGGTAATGATGTAAGAAACGGTATCTATCTTCCGGATGAGAATGAAATCTGGATTGATTACTTAACCGGAGAAAAATATGCCGGAGGACAGGTTCTTAATAACTTCAAAGCGCCGCTTTGGAAGCTTCCGGTATTCGTGAAAAACGGTGCAATCCTTCCGATGTATGAAGAAAATAATACGCCGGATCACGTGGATAAAAAGAACAGAATAGTAGAGTTCTGGCCATGCGGTCATAGTGAATTCTGTACCTATGAAGATGACGGAAAATACGTTCAGAATCAGACAGAAGAGGATGAAGCATACGGAGTCATCGACCATGTTTCCTATGGAGACTTTGTTTCTACAACGTATACTTCAGAGGAAAAAGACGGAGTAGCTGTTCTGACAGCAGAGCAATCTTCCGGTACTTATGAAGGATATGAACCGGAGAGAAATACGACATTTATTGTGCATCTTTCGGAAAAACCATCAGGAATTGTTGCGAAGAATGGAGAGAACAGTTTGAATGTACGTGAGGCTCAAACAAAAGAAGAGTTTGATGCTTCTGTACTGGAGGCAAACGAGGCAGTTTATTTTTACGATGCGGCTCCGAAGCTTCATACTTATGCAACGGAGGAAGAGATAAAACTTCAGGAGATGACAGCGCATGTAAATGTAGCTCCGAAACTTTATGTGAAACTTGCCAAGGTAGATGGAGCGAAAGAAAGACAGTCTGTAGAGATTCAAGGATATGTGAATGCATTTGTCTGTTCAGAAGAGAAAGTGAACGAGAAACTTGAAGTTCCGACACTTTGTGTACCGGAAGAGAAGAAGACACCGGCAAGCTTGTGGCTTGAGTGGACAAGTGTAGAAGGAGCGGCTTCTTATGAAATGCTTGTAGATGGCAGATTCTACACGATGGGAGATGCTTTAACCTTCCTTCATGATGAACTGGAGTACGAATCAACACATACATACTGTGTGCGTGCAAGAAATATGGAAGGATATTCCGAGTGGAGCGAAGAGCTTACTGTTGAAACACTTCTTGATCCGTGGAGAAATGAAGTTGGAGCACTTGGAACAATTACATTTACGGGAGATGATGAAGCCGGTGCATTAAGATATGCAACAGACCATAGCTACAAAGGATTGTTCTTCTGTACAGATGATGTGATAAAAGGAGAAATTCCATTTATTTACGACTTTGGCGCTATCTATGAACTGGATAAATTTGAATATTATCCACGTGATAATTATGGAAGTGGTACTGTTCAGAAGATGAACGTTTATTCAAGTTTGGATGGAAAGAACTGGAAATTGAAATGGAATGGAGAGGAAGCAGAAGAGTGGACTTATAACAAAGAGTTGGAAGTGGAAGAAAATGCAAAAGTCATTTCTCTCGATGGTGTAAGCGCACGCTATCTGAAGCTGGTTGTTGTACAGTCTATTCGCAACTGGTTTGCAGCACATGAGCTTCCGGTTTATAAAAAAGATGGAGCGAGACCATTTGCAGTCGGAAGTACAAACAAGAACGAGACGGTATCAGCCGGTGATTATACAAACATGAAGAACTACTTGGGAACTTCTGTAAAAGACGGTTCTAACTTTGTGGATCAGATTCAGAAACGTTGTGGTGATATCAATATGAACGGCATTTATGATGTCTACGACTATACATATACGATGTTCAACTTAGACGGCGGAACAAAACAGACAGGAGCTGTAGCAGGAAGTATTTCGCTTGTGCCGGATAAAGAAGTGGTAAAAGCAGGAGAGACCTTTACATTTGCTGTTTCTGCAAAAGAGGCAGAGAATTTGAATGCCTTTGGTAAGGTATTACACTATGATCCGTCTAGATTGGAATTCGTATCGATCGAACAGGAAGCTGTAGTAGAATCTATGGAAAACTTAACGGTTAACAAACGTTATGAAGATCAGACGGCATATCTGAACCTTGCATTTGCAAATAGAGGAGATCAGAAACTCTATAGTGGAAGTGATAGACTGGCAGTCATTACAATGAAAGCTCTTATGGACATAAAACCTGCAGAAGAGATGGAATGCGAAGGAATCTGGTTGATCGGACCGGGATTTGACGTTGTAGATTAAAGAGAAAAGGAGAATTTTCCTGTTGATGGGAAAATTCTCCTAAAATTTTGCGTATGATTATTCGCTATATTCTGGAACAGGTTCTTGCTCCGGTTCATATTTCTTGAAAATGCGGTCAAATATAATGCAGGCTGTCAGAGTCACGACTGAGAAACCACAGATGGTTGCAACAGCAATTACTAATGCAAGTGTTTTTACATTCCATGTAGCAAGGAAGAAAATCAAGCTGTACATTACAACAAGTATGATACTGAAAGGAAGATGTCCGATCGTCATAAAAAGAGCGTTTTTGATGGCTTGGCGAATTGTACATTTAAAATGTGCAATAACCGGGAAGACATAGATAAACATACTAAACAATATTGCCGATACAGCTCCTAATGCAACTTTTAAATAACTAAAGAATGGAATATCTACAGCATTTAAAATGGTATAATCCATATTGATAAAAATAAAAAGCAGGATGGAAATAATCCAAAGTATAGTTCCTTGCTTGAAATTTTGACGAAATGCTTTCCAAAATCCTTGCCACATGTAGGATTCCTGACCACGCACAATTTTTAGACAGACAGAGTGTAGAGCGCTTATGGAAGCGCCGATTGTGACAATCGGAATGCAGGATAACATAAAAATTAAGTTTAGGATGATTAAATCGGAAACCCGGAATAGAAATTGCATAAAAGGATTGTCAAGATTAAATAAGCGGTTCATAATATGTCCTTCCTAATAGTTTATATTTTCTTTATTGTAAATATTTGTAGGCTTCTATTATAATATATAGAAACAATTAAAAAATAGTATACAGAAAATCATGGACAAAAGCAATGAATCTGAATGACTTCATAAAAATTTAATCAACGAAAGGATACAGAATATGAGAGAAAAAATGCGAGGAATGACGCTTCTACAGAAGATAGATTACTTATGGACATATTATAAAATATGGTTGCTTGTACCGGTGGGAATAGGGATTGTCATTTACATGGGCTGTTCTATTTATAGAAGTAAAACAGAAAATATATTAGTCAATGCGGTTGTAGTCGGTTCTACATTGCGAAGTACAGAAGAATTAAGTCAGGATGTGAAAGGGTATATGGGAGAAGACGGAAGGCATGATGTTGTGACTGTGCAGACGAATATTCCGGATGACAATATGGGACAGACTTCTATAGTTGCGCTATCAACAGTTGTTGGCGCAGAGACTGTTGATGTGATTGCTTGTCCGGAAAAAGTATACGAACACTTTAGCAGTCAAGGTGGATTTGAAGATATGAGTAAATTGTTTGGAGAAACTGGACAGAAAGAAGGTCTTGAATTGACGGAAAAGGGAGATGCTTTGAAAATTACAGATTCTAAGTTTCTACAGGAAAAACTGGGAACTCCATACAAAGAAGTGTACATCGGTGTATTTATAAATGCTCCGCACGAAAAAGGAGCGGATCGATTTGTACAATATGTTTTGGAAAAACTGTAAAGAAAAGCAGATTGTGCAAACATATAATTTAATCTAATAAAGATTTTTCTGACATAATGGTATAGAATAAGATTAATGAAAGAAACGTCATAAAAAGTATGAAAGTGGAGGAAAAAACTATGAAAAAACCAGTACTTGTGATTATGGCAGCAGGAATGGGAAGTCGTTACGGTGGATTAAAACAAATTGACCCGGTAGATGAGCAGGGACATATCATTATGGACTTTTCCATTTTTGATGCAAAGAGAGCAGGATTTGAAAAAGTTGTTTTTATTATCAAGCATGAGAATGAAGCAGATTTCAAAGAAGCTGTAGGAAAACGTATGGAAAAGATCATGGATGTAGAGTATGCATTCCAAGATATGAACAATATTCCGGAGGGATTTGAAGTGCCGGAAGGACGTGTGAAACCATGGGGGACAGCACATGCGGTACTGAGCGCGATTGATTGCATTGATGGGCCGTTTGCCGTAATTAATGCTGATGATTATTATGGAAGAGGCGCTTTTGAGACAATTTACAATTATCTTTCCACTCATGAAGATGATGAGAAATACCGTTATACAATGGTAGGATATGAACTTAGAAATACGGTAACAGATAATGGACACGTAGCACGTGGTATCTGTAGTGTTAACGAGAATGGAGAGCTTGTATCTATTCACGAGAGAACACGTATTGAGAAAAAAGAAGATGGAATCGCATTTACAGAAGATGATGGACAGACATGGACATATGTTCCGGGAGAGACGCTTGTATCTATGAATATGTGGGGATTCACAAGAAGTATTCTGGAAGAGATCAAAGCAGGTTTCCCTGCCTTTCTTGAAAAGGGATTACAGGAAAACCCGATGAAATGTGAATATTTCCTTCCGACAGTTGTAAACGATCTTCAGGAAGCAGGAAAAGCAGAAGTTGCAGTTCTTTCTTCAAAAGATAAGTGGTATGGTGTTACATATAAAGAAGATAAGCCGGTTGTAGTAGCTGCGATCAAAGAAATGAAAGAGGCAGGATTATATCCTGAGAATTTGTGGGGTGACAAATAATGGGAAAATCATTACAGAGACTGAAAGATGAAGCAATTGCAAATTTCCGATATGAAGGAATTCTGGTAGATGAACGACCATACGGAAGTGGACATATTAATGATACATTTCTCTTAACATTTGATATCTGCGGTATGGGAAGACTTCGAGTGATTTTACAAAGAATGAATACGAGTATCTTTAAAGAACCTGAAAAACTGATGGAAAATATCATTGGAGTTACTTCGTATCTTCGAGACATCATTATCGAAAATGGTGGAGATCCGGAGAGAGAGACATTGAATGTAATCCGTACAGTAGCCAACAGAACCTTTTTTGTAGATTCTGAAGGGGGATACTGGAGATCTTACAAATTTATCGAAGGCGCAACATCGTTTGATCAGGTAGAGACACCGGAAGATTTCTATCAGAGCGCTGTGGCATTCGGTAATTTCCAAAGATTACTTGCAGAGTATCCGGCAGAGACGCTCCATGAGACAATTGAAGGATTTCATGATACAAAGGCCAGATTTGCAACATTTAAGAAAGCAGTAGAAGAAGACGTATGCGGACGCGCTACTTCTGTGCAGAAAGAAATCCAGTTCGTTCTTGATCATGAAGATGTGGCAAACGTATTTGGCGATATGTTAGAAAAAGGGGAATTACCTCTTCGTGTTACACATAACGATACGAAGCTTAACAACATCATGATCGATGACAAAACTAGAAAAGGTATTTGCGTGATCGACCTTGATACTGTTATGCCGGGACTTGCGATGAATGACTTTGGCGATTCTATCCGTTTTGGAGCAAGTACTGCAGCAGAAGATGAGCAGGATTTAAGTAAAGTATCTTGCGATATGGATTTATTCGATATCTATGCAAAAGGATTTATCGAAGGCTGTGCTGGTAAGCTTACAGAGAAAGAAATTGAGCTTCTTCCAATGGGAGCTAAAGTTATGACGTTTGAATGTGGAATGCGTTTCCTTACAGATTACTTAGAGGGAGATCATTATTTCAAAGTGCATAGAGAAGGTCACAATCTTGATCGTTGCCGTACACAGTTTAAGCTTGTAGAAGATATGGAAGCAAAATGGGATACAATGCAGGAGATTATTCGTAAATACGCGTAATCACGAGCATTTAATTACAGGAGGGAATTATTATGGCAATTTTAGTAACAGGCGGAGCAGGGTATATCGGAAGCCACACATGCATCGAATTGATCAATGCAGGCTATGATGTAGTTGTTCTTGATAACTTATGTAACTCAAGCAAAGAATCTTTAAAAAGAGTAGAAGCGATCGTTGGAAAACCGGTGAAATTTTATGAAGCTGATATTCGCGATGCAGAAGCTTTAAAAGAAATTTTTGCAAAAGAAGATATTGACGCAGTCATTCATTTTGCAGGATTAAAAGCTGTTGGCGAGTCTGTAGCAAAACCATTAGAATACTACGACAATAATATTGCTGGTACTCTTGTACTTTGTGATGCTATGAGAAATGCAGGAGTGAAAAATATCATTTTCAGTTCTTCTGCAACAGTATACGGAGATCCGGCATTTGTTCCGATTACAGAGAAATGTCCAAAAGGACAGTGTACGAATCCATATGGTTGGACAAAATCAATGTTAGAACAGATTTTGACAGACCTTCATACAGCAGATCCGGAATGGAACGTAGTACTTCTTCGTTACTTCAACCCGGTTGGAGCACATAAGAGTGGAACAATTGGTGAAGATCCAAAGGGAATTCCGAACAATTTAATGCCATATATTTCACAGGTTGCAGTTGGAAAATTAGCATGCCTCGGAGTATTTGGTGATGATTATGATACACCGGATGGAACCGGAGTACGTGATTATATCCACGTAGTAGATCTTGCAATCGGACATGTAAAAGCCCTGAAGAAGATTGAGGACAAATCCGGAGTAAATGTTTACAATTTAGGAACAGGTAACGGATACTCTGTTCTTGATATGGTAAAAGCTTTCGGAAAAGCTTGTGGAAAAGAGATCAAATATGAAATCAAACCTAGAAGACCTGGCGATATCGCTGCATGCTATGCAGATCCTGCGAAAGCAAAAGCAGAACTTGGCTGGGAAGCGGAAAGAGGACTGGAAGAAATGTGTGAAGATGCATGGAGATGGCAGTCTAATAATCCAAACGGGTATGAGGCATAAAACACTGAAATACAACTATCAGAATTAGAAACCAAAAAACAGCGCATGTAAGAGTACAAAGTGCAGCTCTTGCGTGCGCTGTTTTTCTGTTGTCTTTCACTTTTTTGAGATTTTGGCATATGATAAATAAGAATTGATGTAGAGGGAGCTGCTGTTATGGACTACAAATTGCCTTATTACATGACTTATCCGATGCCGTTCGAGTATGATGATGAGAGAAAAGAGAGACGAGATTTGGAATATATGCGGAGTATGTATCCGGAGGAAGTGAAGAAACTTCTGCCGTTTGTAGAAAGAGAATGCGATCGAATGGAATATGAAGGGAGTATGATCTACGATGAGTATCCGGATATATTGGGAATTCGAATGATGTGCAGAAGGATTTGTGAAAAAATTGAAACGGATGAATTAGAAATGGAGAACAAGGGGATTGCTTCAAAAGAGAGAAACACTATCGTGGAAGTGCTTCTTTTGCATGAACTCATGAAGAGAAGAGGCGAAAAACGTCGAAATAGACGGAGACTTTATCCTGGATGGCAATAAAATAAAAGGTTTTTTATAGACGGGAATATAGATTTGTGATAAAATACGTTTTCATAACAGAGAGTGGGGAAAACGTATGAAAAGCATTATTTTGATTGGAATGCCTGCTGTCGGAAAGAGTACGGTGGGGGTTGTTGTTGCGAAAAGATTAGGATATGAGTTTATTGATACAGATCTTTTAATCCAAAAGCAGGAAAACAGGCTTTTGAAAGAAATTATAGAGGATGAGGGGAGTGACGGATTTTTAAAAATTGAAAATCAGGTCAATTGTGATGTACAGGCTGAACGTGCAGTTATTTCTCCCGGGGGAAGCGTTGTGTATTGTCAGGAAGCGATGGAGCATTATAAAAAGATTGGCGTAGTAGTGTATCTTCGCGCTTCTTTTGAAACGATCAATAACAGGATCCGCAATGCCAAAAATAGAGGAGTTGTCTTGAAAGAGGGTCAGACGTTGGAGAGGCTTTATGAAGAACGAGTAAAGCTTTTTGAAAAATACGCAGATATTACCATTGATGAAGAGGGAAAAGAGCTTGGAGAAACGATTGAGCTTGTCTTGCAAAGACTCTGTAAAATCGTGTAAAAGTGTGGCGGAGATAAACTTGACAGAAGAAAAATGTTTTACAAATAGAGAATTTATGGTATACTATATTGAGACTACGTGTAAAAACTGGGTAAGCTATTAGAAAAGAAATTATCATAGATTTGTAATAAATACGAAATAATTGAGGTGCAATATGGAGCAATATATTATTAAGGGTGGAACACCGCTTGTAGGGGAAGTACAGATTGGCGGTGCTAAAAATGCAGCTCTCGCTATTCTTGCGGCTGCAATCATGACAGATGAGACAGTGACAATAGATAATTTACCGGATGTGAATGATATCAATGTATTATTAGAAGCTATGGCAGGCATTGGTGCGACAATCCAACGTATTGATCGTCATACAGTAAAGATCAATGGAAGCGGGATTGGTGATTTTAGTATTGAGTATGATTATATCAAGAAAATCAGAGCTTCTTATTACTTATTAGGAGCATTGCTTGGAAAATACAACAAGGCAGAGGTTGCGCTTCCGGGAGGATGTAATATCGGCAGCAGACCAATTGACCAGCATTTGAAAGGGTTTAAGGCTCTTGGCGCAGATGTGGTGATTGAACATGGTAAGATCATTGCGGAGGCAGAGCAATTAAGAGGAACACATCTTTATTTTGATGTTGTAAGCGTAGGTGCAACAATCAACGTTATGATGGCGGCAGCTATGGCAGATGGGCTTACGATTATGGAAAATGTGGCAAAAGAGCCACATGTTGTTGATGTAGCCAATTTCTTGAACAGCATGGGAGCGAACATCAGAGGTGCAGGAACGGATATCATCAAGATTCGTGGAGTGAAGAAGCTTCATAAGACAGAATATTCGATTATTCCGGATCAGATTGAAGCAGGTACATTTATGTTTGCGGCGGCAGCTACTAAGGGTGATGTGACTGTAATGAATGTTATTCCAAAACATTTGGAAGCTACTACGGCAAAATTAGTAGAGATTGGTTGTGAAATAGAAGAATTTGATGATGCGGTTCGTGTTGTATCCAAAGGACAGTTAAAACATACGCAGGTGAAGACTCTTCCATATCCGGGATTTCCTACAGATATGCAGCCGCAGATTGGTGTGACCCTTGCATTATGCAACGGAACAAGTACGATTACAGAAAGCATTTTTGAAAATCGTTTTAAATATTTAGACGAGCTTGCGAGAATGGGAGCCAACATTAAAGTAGAAGGCAATTCGGCTACTATTGAAGGTGTGGATGGATTTTCCGGCGCCAGAGTGAGTGCTCCGGACTTGAGAGCAGGCGCGGCTCTTGTAATTGCGGGGCTTGCGGCAGACGGAATTACAATTGTTGATGATATTGTATATATTCAAAGAGGGTACGAGAGATTTGAAGAAAAATTAAGAAGTCTCGGTGGTATTATTGAAAAGGTATCGAGTGAAAAAGAGATACAGAAATTTAAATTTAAAGTAGGATAGTGGAATATGCAGATAGGAAATACTCGAGAGAAAGAGTATTTCCTTTTTGTATGATTGAAGAAAATAGTAAATATATAGACATTGCCTATAAATTAACAATTATTATAGAAAAATACTATAAGTACTATAGAAATAATCAATTTGCTTATATGAGTAGAATGTGATATATTGTGCCCGGTTTTAAGGTATTATTTCTTAAGGAGGAAAGTATTATGAACAAAGCAAAACGTTTTCTTGCAGCGCTTTTAGTATTTGTAATGGCATTTGTTCTTGCAGCATGCGGAAGTGAGAAAAAAGAATCTGGCGATGCAAAACAAGAAGAAACGAAAAAAGAAGACTCAAAAAATTTAGAAGGAACTTTAAAAGTCATGGCAACGAGCGAAAATTATCAGCCGTTATTTGATAAGTTCGCAGAAGAAGTAGGACCGAAGGCAGAATTTATTTCTATGTCTTCTGGAGAAGTTCTTTCTAAATTAAAAGCGGAGGGTGGTACACCGGCTGCAGATCTTTGGTTCGGAGGCGGCATTGATGCGTTTATGGATGCAAAGGCGAATCAGCTTTTAGAGAAAGTTGACTTTGACGCTGCAAAAAATCTTACAGCAGATTATAAAGATAGTGAAAACTATTGGTTCTCCAAAGGAATCACAGTCGTTGGATTTATTGTAAACAATGATATTTTGAAAGAAAAAGGATTAGAAGCACCGAAATCTTGGGAAGATCTTACAAAACCGGAATACAAAGGAGAAATCCTTATGTCTAATCCTGCAATTTCTGGCACAAACTATGCTGTAGTGAATGCCCTTCTTCAGACAAAAGGTGATGCTGGATGGGATTATTTCAGTAAATTGAATGAAAACATTACATATTATTCTAAGAGAGGATCTGATCCAAGCACAAAAGTAGCAGCTGGTGAAGTGGCAATCGGTATTACATATATTGATAAAACATTAGATGAATTAAAAGAAACAGCAGATGTTAGTATTGTATATCCGGAAGACGGAATGCCATATGTACCGGAAGGGGTAGCTGCATTTGCAAATGCTGAGAATACAGAAGCTGCAAAAGCATTTATCGAGTGGTTCTTCTCAAATGGAGAAAATATGAAACAGTTAGCTGAAATCGATCAGAAGAACACATGCCTTCTTGTAAATCCAAACATTGAAGGTTTAGAGTTAGACTTCGATCAGAAGCAACTTATGAAAGAAGATTTGTCGCTCTTTGGTTCAGAAAGAGAAACAATTTTAGAGAAGTGGAATGCTTTAATTGGGGATAAGAGTGAAGAATAAAAAAAGCAGGGCATCACAAAGTCAATGTCATTAAGTTAAGGCATTGAAAGGGAATGGCTCTTTAGAGAAGATTATGT
>Scrappy_p2__coassemble_710_pt1 | contig 32022 bp, 36 predicted proteins | sample Scrappy_p2__metabat2_high_PE_016 | metagenome-assembled genome bin Scrappy_p2 | reverse complement strand
ATAGTATGCAGGACCACCGCGAAATCCCCCATAAAGAGGATCTTTTTCTTTATATAGCTGTGCAAGCGTTGCTTCAATAAACGCTGTGGATGAACCGATCAAAGCCGTAACCCACATCCAAAATACAGCTCCGGCTCCACCTGCCGAAATCGCCGCAACTACTCCGACAAGATTCCCCATTCCGACACGGGTTGCTGTAGATACGATCAAAGACTGTACTACAGAAAGCGCTCCGCCTTTCCCTTTTCCGTCTTTTTTCTCCAAAAGTGCATGAATCATATCCGGGAATAAACGAATCGGAAGAAAACGTGTCTTCACAGTAAAATATATTCCTGCGGGAATCAAAATAATAACCAAAAGTGACAATGGGAGTTTCTGTCCTCCCGGAAGCGGTAGTACAAATAGATCTCCCCATAAGAAGTTGTACACCGCCCGAATCAGTTCCACGATAAAATCACCCATTACTCTCTATCCTCTCTTTTTTAATAGTCTTACGGATTTACTTATCAAAATTCGTTTCAAATACTCCTTCCGGAGTTCTCATTGTAAGAAGTCCCAAATTAAAATCTTCTTCCATAATGGTAATATGATATTCAAAGATTACATCTTCCTCAAATTTTGATAAGAGAATGTACGTTCCATTTTCTTTTCCGTCAATTTGATCACAAATATCATCATACACATCTCTTCCTGAAATCGCTCTCGGATAACCGGATGCCTTGATTTTTTCTTCAATTGCTTTATATAATTCTTCCATATGTTTCTTTCCTCAAAATTCCTTGATTAGTCTTTTTCAACCTTTTGGAGACAACATATTGTCTCGACATGGACTGTGTGCACGAATTGGTCTACTGCCACGCATTTAACTACCTGATATCCTCTTGCCTGCATCATCTCCAAATCTCGTGCCAAACTCGTCACTTTACATGACACATACACAATTCTATCCACACCATAATCCAGTATCTTCGGAAGCGCTTTGGGATGGATTCCATCTCTTGGCGGATCCAGTACAATCACATCCGGTTTCTCTTCAATCTCATCCAATACTTTGAAAACATCTCCTGCTATAAATTTGCAGTTGGATAAACCATTGCGCGCCGCATTTTCTTTTGCCGCTTCTACTGCCTCTTCAATAATTTCAACTCCAATTACTTCTTTTGCTACAGGAGCCAACATCTGACCAATAGTTCCGGTTCCGCTAAACAAATCGTAAACAACCATATCCTTAATATCTCCGATATAGTCTCTTACAGTCTGATAAAGTACTTCTGCACCACAGGAGTTTGGCTGGAAAAAGGAAAATGGAGTAATCTTAAATTCCATTCCAAGAAGCTCTTCATAAAAATAGTCCTGTCCATAGAGAATTCTTGTCTCATCGCTCTGAACAACATCTGACAAAGAGTCATTCAATATATGTAAAATTCCAACGATCTTACCTTCCAGATCAAGCGCCAACAATTTCTGAACAAGAGGCTCCATCTCATGTTCCTCCTGTGTTGTCGTCACAAGATTCACAAGAATCTCTCCTGTCTTATCTCCTCTTCGTAAAAGAAGATGACGAAGATAGCCTACATGCTGCATCTTTTTGTAATAGCTTACCTTCTTTTCTTGAAAATGCTCCAGTACACAGAGCAAAATCTTTGTAAGATCTTCATGCACAAGCTTACAATCTCCAGCTGTCAGCACATCATATGTACTTCCCTTTTTATGAAGTCCAAGAGACAACGGCCCATCTTTGTATTCATCTCCAAAGGAAAATTCCATTTTATTTCGATAAGCAAATTCCTTCGGGCTTGCCTTTACGCCTTCAAAAATATAATCTCCTTCAATCACAGCATCCAGAATGTCCTTCACCTGCTGCCCTTTCATACGCATTTGCTCCTCATAGGACATAGTCTGATACATACAGCCTCCACATGATGGGAACAAACTGCAGACCGGCTCACGCGTTTCAAGAGAAGATTGTTCAAGAACTTCCAATAATCTCCCTTCTGCCTTTCCTTTCCGAATCTTATTTACACAAAAACGTACTTTTTGACCCGGAATCCCATTTTTCACAATCACAGTTTTTCCCTCTTCCTGAAGTTCTACGATTCCCTTATTCGGGAATTCTACTTTTCCTATGATTCCTTCAAAAATCTGTCCTTTTTTCATCTATGTTCATCCTCGCTTATTTACTATTGCTTTTTTATTCTATCAGCAAAGTCCTCTTTTGCCAAGTAAATTCTTTAATAATTTAAAGCAAAAAAGGATTCCGCCAAAAAAAGACGTGGCCATCAGACCACGTCCCTCTCATTGTCCACACTTTTTCCTAAACTTCGTCTGCGTCTCCGAAAAACTCATCATCATCAAAATCGTCCTCGAAGTCTTCATCAAAATCTTCTAAATAATCCGGTGTAAAGAAGCAGTATACTGCATACGCGATTCCCGCTACTGCTGTAACAACACCGATAATTGCCAGTACCCAAAGAATCGTTGTCTTTACTTTGTCTTCATCCTTCTTGTGTAATAATTCACTTACTTTTGAAGCTGCAATAATATCCTCAAATTTACTCATAACTGCACGTCCTTTCTGTTTTTAATTCGATACAACTATCATTGTCATCATTATAACACCATTGTATCACTTTTACTACTAAATTATCAGTTTTTATATCTTTTGTAGCTTTGCAAATGTAGCAAACATCTTTTTCACACCTGCTTCATCAAATTGTACCGTCACTTCATAGTCTCGACCGCCTGCATTCATACCGATCACAAGTCCTTCGCCAAATTTCATATGCTTTACCCGATCGCCCACATCATACCCCGGTCCTTTTCCATCTGTTTTTCCAAATTGCTGTACCGGTTTGGGCGCTTGATAGGCTTTGGCATGGAAATTCTGCTTCGCTTGCATATATGCGCTTAGTTTTTTCGTATCCATTTCTTCTTTACAGATTGCATTTCCTGTCGAAAGAAGGTACATCGGCACTTCTTTTAAAAATCGTGACATTTTATTATATTGCGTTTCTCCACGAACCATACGTCTTCTTGCATATGTCATGATCAACTCTTGTTTTGCTCTTGTAATTCCAACATAACACAACCGTCTTTCTTCCTCTACCTCAGAAGGATCATCTGCTGTGATCGTCATGTAACTTGGAAAAAGTCCATCTTCCATTCCTGCTAAATATACTCTTGGGAACTCCAGACCTTTTGCGCTATGTAACGTCATAAGCACTACGTAATCGCTCGTTTCATCTAAGCTGTCAATATCTGCAACAAGGGCAACTTCCTCTAAAAATCCACTCAATGTCGGACGTTCTGTCTCACACGATTCTTCATATGCAACGATTTTATTTTTCAACTCATCAATATTTTCCATTCGGGCTTCGGCTTCTTCTTCTCCTTCTGCTTCTAAATACTCTCTATAAGCCGTCATCTCTATAATTTCGTCCATCAATTCCGAAAGACTCACCTCAGAAACCTTTTGCTTAAAATGTTCGATCAAAGCAACAAATGAAGTTAACTTTGCTCCACTTCGCCCAATATTAGGAATCAGATCTACACTGCTTAATGCATCATAAAAAGTAATTGCCCTCTCCATTGCATTTTCCTGTACTCTATTTATTGTAGTAGCTCCGATTCCACGCTTTGGCACATTGATAATCCTCTTTACCGCAAGATCATCTTTTCCATTATCGATCGTTTTAAAATATGCAAGTAAATCCTTGATTTCTTTCCGTGCGTAGAAATTCACTCCACCCACTACCTTATAAGGTATGTTTGCTGCTACAAATCGTTCCTCAAACATACGCGACTGTGCATTTGTTCGATATAAAATTGCATGATCATTGTAGGTAAAAGAACCTTCCTTTACCTTGTCTCTAATATCGCCTACAACATAGTCTGCCTCATCATATGCAGTATCAAACTCTCGAAATTTGATTTTCTCGCCTTTCCCATTCTCTGTCCAAAGCTTTTTCTCTTTTCTTCCCACATTATGGCTGATCACTGCATTTGCCGCATCTAAAATATTGGTTGTTGAACGATAATTCTGTTCCAGCTTAATGACTGCTGCATCTTCAAATTCCTGTTCAAAATTCAAGATATTTTTAATATTTGCTCCACGGAATTTATAAATGGACTGGTCATCATCTCCAACTACACACAAATTCTTATATTTCCCGGCAAGAATACGAATCAGCTGAAATTGCACAGTATTCGTATCTTGATATTCATCGACCATAATATAGCGAAATCTCTCTTGATAATAGTCCAGTACGTCCGGCTGTGTCTGAAAAAGCTGTACCGTCTTCATCAACAAATCATCAAAATCCAGCGCATTATTAGAGCGTAATGTCTTCTCATACTCCTCATACACCTGCGCAATTTTCTGCTGCTTGAAATCTCCCTCTGCGCGAAGGCGAAACTCCTCTGGCGTCACCATTTCATCCTTTGCTGAAGAAATTGCCCCCAATAATGTTCTCTCTTTGAACAACTTGGTATCAATCTTCAGATATCGGCATACATCTTTCATTACTGTTTTTTGGTCATCTGCATCATAAATCGTAAAATTATTATCATATCCAAGTCGATCAATAAATCTTCGCAAAATCCGCACACAAGTCGAATGAAACGTACTGACCCAAATACTTTCCGAGCCGAATCCTACAAGAGAATCCACTCTCTCACGCATCTCACCAGCCGCTTTGTTTGTAAATGTAATTGCAAGAATATTCCACGGGTTCACACCCTTTTCTTCAATCAGATAAGCAATACGGTGAGTCAATACTCTCGTTTTCCCTGAACCGGCGCCCGCCAAGATCAGAAGCGGACCTTCCGTATGATATACTGCTTCTCTTTGTTCTGTATTTAAAGTATCATATATACTCATGTTTCCAACACCATCCTTGATCCTTTTCTATTCGAATGTATTTTCTATATTAACATACTTTTAGCACAGTTTCAGCATAGAAATAAATTTCTACCACACTAACTTTGTAAAAGACACCTCACAAAATGAATCAGCAGATATCTAATCCCCCCCAATTCTTACAACTTCATCTCGATCACCGCATGATGAATCTGATGATCTTTCATTTCATCAATCATTACACGAATACTTTCTGTCTCTAATTCTATTTTTGCATCTCCGTCTTTCGGTACCGTACCAAACTTTTGAAATACAAATCCGGTCAGCGTATCACAATCTTCTGCCGTAATTGGAACTCCTATTACTTCTTCTATATCGCTTAATCGTATATTTCCTTTTACTTCCCACTTGTTATCACTTATATGAGTAATGGAAATCTCTTCCTCAGAGCATACTTCCATATCATTTAGATCTCCGACAATTTCTTCTAACAAGTCAAACAAAGTCACGATGCCAACCGTTCCGCCGTATTCATCTAATACGATTGCCATAGACTGTTTCTCCTGTTTCATATTTCTAAAAAGCACGTCTGCTTTTGTCGTTTCCATAACAAAATACGGTGAAGTAATTGCCAAATCAAGAACCTTGTCCTTGTTTTTTTCTTTTAATCTAAAATAGTCTTTCGCATTTAATATACCAATTACATGGTCTATCGAATCACCGCAAACGGGATAAAGCGTATGCCGCGTATTGTGGATTGTTTCGTCCCATTTCTTTATATCATCTGACAGCCACAACATCGTCACATCCGTTCGATGTGTTGCTATCGTACCTGCCATAATATCATTAAACTCAAAGACATTTTGAATGAATTCTTTCTCCTGACAGTCAATCGTTCCCTTCTCACTTCCTGCATCAACAAGCATACGTATCTCTTCTTCGCTCACTTGATCTTCCGCTTCATTTGGATCGATACCGCAAATCTTCAAAACAATGTTCGTGGATATAGAAAGAAATGATACAATCGGCTTACATAAAACTGAAATTCCCATAACCAGCCCCGAAATGCTCATTGCCAATTCTGCAGATTTTTTCATTGCAATTCTCTTTGGAACCAATTCTCCGAAAACTAATGTAAAATACGACAATACTAATGTAATTAATACTACAGCCACAGTATCTAAAGTAGCTCTTGGAATATTTATCCCCATCTTGATTACCCAATCTACCAAGGGCTCTGAAAAATTATCTGCTGCAAAAGCGCTCCCCAAAAATCCCGACAATGTAATTGCAACCTGAATGGTCGCAAGAAATCTTGCCGGTTCTTTTGTCAAACGTACCAATCGTTTTGCACGACCATTGCCTTGCTCCGCCATTCGTTCCAATTTTGTTTCGTTCATTGATAAAACAGCAATCTCCGCACTCGCAAAAATCGCATTCAATATAATTAAAATAATCTGTACTAATAAAAGAATAAAAATAGATGTACCCATAACTAAAACCCTTTCTACAATAAAATTCTATGAATATCCCACTTGCTTAAAAGCAACAAAAGACATGCACTATGATCTAAATACATAGTCCATGCCTTGTGATATATAAATAAAAATTCTATTGAATTGGTTCGCTTCAGATTCACTATCACTTTCGTCCATGTTACATACTGCTCCTTTCAAATAATATCGTCACAGATTATAGCAAAGGGAAAAATCATAGTCAATCTGAAAACAAGAAATTTTATCATTATTTAATAATTATTCCTTGCGGTATTTTCACAGAAACAACTAAACTGACATAATAGCTTTCCAAACTTTCATCTCGTTCCTGCATAGAAAGCACTTCGCAGTTCTCCTTTGCTAATGCCATAGCCAATTTGGAAACATTGACTTTTGCAAATACATCAGCTGCTTTGTCAGAGATAACCTTATAATCTATGTTCATCTCATCCAGAACATAGGCAAGCGTTTGCACATTCGTCACTTCAAGGCGAATGCATTTACGACACGACGCTTCCAATTCTTCCGCACTGATTTCCTTAATCATTCTTCCGTTATCAATAAACCCATAATGCGTCGCAAGTCGGGACAATTCATCAAGAATGTGACTTGAAATCAATACGGTAATTTGATGCTCACGGTTAAGCTTTAAAATCAACTCAGCATCTCTATGATTCCTTGTGGATCAAGCCCATTCACAGGCTCATCTAACACTAAGAAATCCGGATTTCCTGCCAACGCAATCGTAATTCCTAATCTTTGTCGCATACTCTTCCCCTTATGGATTCTCTTTACTTTTTACTCGATCTTACATCCACAATATGGACAAAATTCTTCCCCTTTTAATGGAGCAATTCGCAAAGCTTTGTGGCAGAAAGGGCAACGATTTTTGATTGCAATTATAATCAGATCAACTATAAGCAATGCCACACCAGTCTCTGCGCATATCCTCCAATCGGCAATACATGAAATTAAAATAAAGAAACCCAATATGATGCCAACAATCCTACAAATTGTTCTTAATAATTTGAATGAACTCATGATTCTATTTCCTCCTACGGCTTCATACTTCAATAAACTTATTTCATAACCGTCCTCCGATTATAACATTCCTCTTAAATATGTAGCATCAATTATATGTAAAAACTAAGTTAATTCAATTCTTCTATTGTTTCCAATCTCTTCGCAAACCAGGATTTATCGTTCTTTTACCATCACATAATTTGTAAGGAAAATCCCTTGTCTTTCTACCTGTCCCGTTGCCCAAACATCTAACTGTTCTTTTGTATAGTCTTTTGCATTAACAGTATGTACCGTATTATAAAATAATTCTGTCAGTTCTTTGCAATCTGATTGCTGATACTGCCTAATATCCACTTTTATTTCCTCCTGTATTTTGTTTTGATATCATCACAGCTCGATAAGTAATTTCTTCGAACTCTTTCGCGTTTGTCCTCTCTTTGAAAAACTGGAATTTTTTATTCTTTAGCCACTTAATCATCAGAATTTCACCGTTCTGTTATTGTCCTTCAAGCAAGTCTATTATTTTTGCAATTGCTAAAAACAATACTCCTATGGCAAAAGACATAAACCAAACAATCAGTGCATCTATGAATGAAAATTGATAAGATATCACATGGTTAATCGTTACCATTTTATCGCCTACATCATATCCAATAAATGCTCCGCCTATAAAAATAATAATAGCAATTATCCTTAATATAAATTGCATAGATATTTTTTTCATTTTTCCTCCTCCATAAATTCAAAGGTAGCTATGAAACTCTACAAAAACGCTGTATTTCCAAAAGAGTTTCGACTATTTAGTGTTCCAACCTTATGTATTTCCCTTTATTTTTGCCCTTACGAGCTGAAACAAGATATCCAATACGTCTATATTCTTTTAATGCTTCAATCCATTCTCCCTTTTCCATATTTTGCCTATGAATGTATCATGTTCTTTATACGCAAGCAGGCTTCTGTGTGCATAATCCAATGTCTTGAAAGCGGCATTTGAATTAGTCCACGAATATCTTTATTACACCAATAATCAATCAGCCAAGCTGCTTCTTCATTGTCGTTTACTACATTCAACGATTCCAAGTATCCTTTTCTTTCTTCCGGTATTTTTCTTTTCAATTCCTCATAAGATAATCTTTTAAGCATTTTCTCAGTGCTTTCCCGTACTTCAAAAATATATGAATATAATTCTTCCAAATTAAGCTGTTTTGAAAAGTCTTCAATCTGCTGTTTCATGAGTTCATTTCCTGTTGTAATGATGGGTGAATTGATACGCTCTTGATAATTGTCCGCAAAAAAAACTTGTTCATCTTCATTTATCACCGTATGCACAACTATATCTTCAATGCGGAAAATATGCCAAATAGAATAAGCGATTGTCTTACTATGATAACCATCAGCATTTATGAAAGGGATTAAGTTAAAATCTTCTCTTAATAATTCCTCCTTGAAAGATATTAAAGTTTGCATTAACTGACTTCGTAAATGAAGCAAAGTATCGATCCCCATCTTATAAGTATCTTTCTTTTTTATTTGTGCCTGCATTGTTTTATTAAGTTCAGACCATTCCTTATTCATCTTCCATTCCCTCCCGAAATTCTAATTTCAGTCATTCTTAAACCTATTTAAGTTTCCCCATTCTCATATTCTATCCGATGTTTTTACTGTCCTCGATACAAGCATTTAATTTTTGAGAAAAATCAAATCATCTTCAAATCGTTCTAACGACCATACTTTATGGTATAATCATCTTTTCCCGGCAATGCCAATATAAAAGATATAACAACAATAGAAATGGTCGTAGCTGAAATAGACTGCATATAATAATCCACTATTTCCAATCCAAAGCTCGTAGCAACAGTATCTAAAATCAAATATAATATCAAGGCAACTTTTTTACTTATCCTTCCAAGTTCATACAATGCTTTTGGCAAGCCACCAGCTATTAAATTTAACGGAAAAGACAATGCTGTTGCTATTATAAAAAACAAAACAATGCTCCCTACCGATTTATATTGAAAGCCAAACAGTCTCATTATAGCACCACTTATCACAGCAATAATTGACAGTACAGCTATAAAAATAGTCCCACAGATTATAAATGTTGTAATTTTTTCTTTATTGTCATTCCAAAATCTTTTCAAGTAAATACTCCTCTTCGTATCATCCGTCAAATAAAATCAGAAATTCATATTTCTGTTATTCTAGCACATTCCCTAATCTTTTACATTACTTTCCTCAAAAATTTAAGGGCATATTGCAATAATGCAATATACCCTCATAATCTTGTTCCAAAAAGCGTTTTCCCCAGTAAATACGCTAAAAACTCGGCGTCCCAATCATATCATACGGTGTCACCTGATATACGTAATAATTGAGCCAATTTGTATACAAGTTATTTGCCGTAGCTCTCCAAGTCAAAAGCGGCTTTTTCGTATCATCATCATTTTCATAATAATTTTCCGGCATCTTGATCGGAAGTCCTTTTTCCTTATCTCTCTTATATTCTTTATCCAAAGTAACTCGATCATATTCCGGATGTCCCATCACAAAGATTTGACGTCCATCTTCCGCCATCGTCAGAAACGCGCCTGCCTTCTCAGATTCCGCAAGAATCATTAACCGTTCATCCGCACTGATTTTTTCAATCGGCACATCTGTATGGCGTGAGTGAGGTGCAAGAAATACATCATCAAACCCTCGAACAAGTGGTATCTTCCGATTCAATACTCTATGACGAAAAACTCCAAATAATTTTTCGTCCAACTGTACTTTATCAATTCCATAGTGATAATACAGACCTGCCTGTGCACCCCAACACAAATGCAAGGTAGACGTTACATTTGTTTTCGTCCACTCCATGATCAGCTTTAACTCTTCCCAATAATCCACTTCTTCAAACGGCATCTGTTCTACCGGCGCACCCGTAATAATGAAACCGTCAAACTTTTCTTTTTTGATTTCTTCAAATGTCACATAAAACTTGTTCAAATGACTGGTAGCCGTATGTTTGGATTGGTGACTTGCCACATGAACAAATACTACATCTACCTGCAATGGTGTATTGGATAAAGAACGTAGTATCTGAAGCTCCGTCTCTTCTTTTAGCGGCATCAGATTCAAAAGTCCTATGCGAATCGGACGAATATCTTGATGCATGGCGCGATGTTCATCCATTACAAATATATTTTCTCTTTCCAGTATTTCTTTTACCGGAAGATCATTCTGCACTCTGATCGGCATATATTCCACTCCTTACTTTTCTTTTTTCTCCTCAATCATCTGTTGATGAGAAATTCCATTTTCATCAATATAGTCCACTTTTTCAAACTCATCCGAGGAACTTGGAAGTTTTTTCTTTTGAAGCTTTTGATTCAAAAACATCTCAACAAGGTAATAAAATACTGCAAATGTCGGCACTCCCATTACCATTCCGACAAAACCGAACATTCCTCCTCCAAGTAAAATTGAGAACACCACCCAAAAGGCGCTAAGTCCTGTAGAGTTTCCAAGGATTTTTGGTCCGAGAATATTTCCGTCAAACTGCTGAAGCAATAGGATAAATATCATAAAATACAAGCCTTTGATCGGTTCTGCCAACAGAATCAATATGATACTTGGAATCGCACCGATAAATGGTCCAAAAAATGGAATAACATTTGTCACGCCTACAACCACGCTGACAAGCAAAGTATATGGCATTTTCAAAAGACTCAAAACAACAAAGCAAATGATTCCAATAATGATGGAGTCAATAATCTTACCGATTACAAATCCACCGAATATCTCGTTACTTTTTCTTGTAACTTGAAGGATCAGATTTGCACGATCCTTTTGAAACAAAGCATAAGTAGCTTTTTTACATTGTCCTATAAATTTTTCTTTGCTGGTCAAAACATATACGGACACAATCAATCCAATCACAATATTAAATAACGTTTCAAAGAAACTGATCACTCCACTTGTAAGAGAAGACATCATTTGATTCACCTGACTGATCAAATCTGTTCTAAGCCATGTTTCCAAAGATGCTGCTGCATTTTCCAAAACTGTGTTTAATGTTCCTGATATTGCAGAATCTTTGATCGCATGTGCTTCTAAATATTCCATCGCATCATTCATCTGCCCCGGCAAACTGATGATCATATCTCGGATACTTTCGTACAATTCTGGTAAAACCATATTTAGCAATAAAACTACAACCGCAAGCGTAACAAGAATCGATGTAAACACCCCGATGTTTCTTGCTAAACTTCTAACTTTTTTCTCATTTTTTATTTTTTCATCTAAAACAGGAATTAGATTTCTTTCTATCATCTTCACCATAGGGTTCAATAAATATGCGAATACAAGACCCATAATGATTGGTTGAAGAATGGTTGATACTTCCTTAAGGAATTTTGCAATATCATCGATTCGCAAAAATGCAAAATAGCATACGATACATGCCACAATTACCAAGAAATATGTAAATCCTTTCATAAAATATGTCTTTAGCTTAAATTGTGGTTCTTGAATCGTTTCTTTTTTTAGTTTTTCACTTTCTTTTGACGTTATTTCTTTTTCTTCCATTTTTGCATGTCTCTCTTTCTGTAAGTCATTAATTATTTTATTATAACGTGCCTTTATCTATAACGTCAAGAAAATCACTTTTATTTTAGCAAAAAGCAGAGCAACACCAAACATGGCGCTACTCTGCTTTTTATTTTTTTGCTATTTGCAAGTAAATGTCGCACACTCCGTCTCATTGCAATGACATGCCTGGCCGCCTTCTACGCTGATTTTCCCTGCATGGCAGGCACAATGATCATTGTATTTACAATCAACAGCTTTACAATCAATTGTGCTTGTCGGCGATGCGTTGGAAGATGTTATATCTCCGCAACTTCCGCTATAGCCGTCTGTCATACTGTTGCTCATGCTTTCTTTTCTCTCTTGAAAACTATCACAGCATGTATCCTGCGCATATTTTGCAGTTTTTCCTCCTACCTGAATCGCATCCAAATCACATAAAAACTGTTTGTTGTGTATACATGTCTGTACGGTACATTTTAATTCCGGCATCTTACTACCTCCTTCTAACAATTTAATGCTTCGAAGATAGTATTTCCACTGAAAATTCTATTTATTCTCTTCTACTTCGATTTTACGAATTTCTTTTGTTCTGATCTCTTTGCAGATGTCATTGATAAACGTATCCAAAGATTTCTGTCCTTCGTCACCTAAGTATCTGCTTCTTACGGAAACCACATTTTCTTCTTCCTCTTTTGCTCCAACTACAAGAAGATAAGGAACTTTCTGAAGTCTTGCTTCACGAATCTTGTATCCAATCTTTTCAGAACGATTGTCTACGCTTGCACGGATTCCGTTTGCTTTCAATTCTTTATTTACTTTTTCTGCGTAGTCTGCATATTTTTCTGAAATCGGAAGTACACGTACTTGTTCCGGACAAAGCCATGTTGGGAACAATCCGGCATATTTTTCAATTAACCATGCTAATGTTCTCTCATAGCAGCCAAGCGCTGTTCTGTGGATGATATATGGACGTTTCTTATCTCCATTTTCATCGATATAGTACATATCAAATTGTTCTGCAAGAAGTGCATCCCACTGAACTGTGATCATCGTATCTTCTTTTCCATACACATTCTTCGCATTGATATCTACCTTTGGTCCGTAGAATGCAGCTTCTCCTACATCTTCTACAAATGGAATTCCAAGTTCATTTAAGATATCACGCATATGCTGCTCTGTTTCTTCCCAAACTTCTGCTTCACCGATATATTTCTCGCGATTTTCAGGATCCCATTTTGATAAATGGAATGTCACATCTTCTGATACTCCTAATGTATCGAGACAATGTTTTGCAAGTGCAAGACAGCCTTTGAATTCTTCTACCATCTGATCCGGACGAACGATCAAGTGTCCTTCTGAAATCGTGAACTGACGTACACGTGTCAATCCATGCATCTCACCAGAATCTTCATTTCTAAATAATGTAGAAGTTTCACCGTAACGAATCGGTAATTCTCTGTAAGAATGTTGAGAAGCTTTGTATACATAATACTGGAATGGACATGTCATCGGGCGAAGTGCAAACACCTCTTTGTCTTTTTCTTCATCTCCAAGTACAAACATTCCGTCTTTATAGTGATCCCAATGTCCGGAAATCTTATACAGATCGCTTTTCGCCATAAGCGGTGTTTTTGTACGAACATATCCCCACTCATTGTCTTCGATGTCTTCAATCCATCTTTGGAGTTCTTTTAACATGATCACACCTTTTGGCATGATGAGCGGAAGTCCCTGTCCGATTACATCAACGGTTGTAAAAAGCTCCATTTCTCTTCCGAGCTTGTTATGGTCACGTCTTTTTGCATCTTCCAATCGCTCTAAATGCGCTGCTAATTCTTCTTTTTTCGAATAGGCAGTTCCGTAAATACGAGAAAGCATCTTGTTTTTTTCATTTCCTCTCCAATAAGCTCCTGAAGAAGAAATCAATTTATATGCTTTTACGCCTTTTGTGCTCATAAGGTGAGGTCCTGCACAAAGATCCACAAAATCACCCTGCTTGTAGAATGAAATTACTGCGTCTTCCGGAAGATCGTTGATCAATTCCACTTTATATGGTTCTCCCTTTTCTTCCATAAATGCAATCGCTTCTGCTCTTGGAAGCTCAAAACGTTCAATTTTTTCATTCTCTTTGATGATCTTCTTCATCTCTTTTTCGATATTTTCCAAATCTTCACTAGAAAATGGTTCGTGTTCAAAGTCATAGTAAAATCCAGTATCAATAGATGGTCCGATTGCAAGCTTTGCTTCCGGATATAATCTTTTTACTGCCTGCGCCAAAATATGAGACGCTGTGTGACGAAGGGCTGCCAAACCTTTTTCATCATTGGCTGTTAAAATATTAAGTTCCGCATCTCCTTCAATCATCGTACGAAGATCTACAACTTCTCCATTCACTTCACCGGCACAAGCTGCTCTTGCAAGTCCTTCACTAATATCAAATGCAATATCCAATACAGATTTGCTTTCTGCATATTCTTTTACAGAACCGTCTTTCAATGTAATTTTCATGATTAATCTTCCTTTCCTTCTTCTTTCTCTTCTATACTTTTCTCATCTTCTTGAGATTCTTCCATCCCTTTTAAAAACATATTATGGAATTCAATCAAATCTTTTTTCAAAGAAATCGGTCGGCCAACTCTGTTCAAAAAGCAATGGTGTGTTGTTCCTTTACAGTCGATCAATCCCGTTTCTTTGTTATAAATTTCATATTCCATAGATAATTTAATGCCGTTATAAGATGTAATTTTTGTCTTGATAGATACAGTATCTCCAAAACGTGCCATTCTTAAATAGGTCGCATCTACACCAAGAACCGGACTAACAATTCCTTGTTTTTCCATCTCTGCGTATCCCATTCCAAGTTGTTCCATAAAATCTGTCCTTGCCTCTTCAAACCAACGGATATAATTGGAATGATGTACGATACCCATTTGGTCTGTCTCATAATACTGTACCTTATGCGTATAAGCATCCATTTTCTTTCGTCTCTCCTTCTTTTTAATAAACTGAATCAAAAAAACCCTTGCAATAGCCAAAACTACTGCAAGGGACGAGTTCTCTTTACTCGCGGTTCCACCCTAATTGTGCTGACAATGTCAGAACCACTTCATTACGATTATAACGGAATCACCGGACAGTTTTGCTGCCACTCAGAGGTAGTTTTCAAATGTTTCCGCGATAAGAAGCTTCCAGCCTATGACTTCTCTCTCTGTATCCTTTCACACCTTACTCGTCTCGTCAACGTGTTTTTATATTTACATATCCAATATTATAACATTGCTTTCCTATTTGTCAATCTGCTCTTTATGAGTTTTTCTCACAACTTTTAAATAAAACCCTAAAACCGCAAAAAACTCTCTTACCATATAATTAAAAAACAATACCGGATCGCACCCCGCCGTAATACCATACACTTTCTCATAACCGTTTGCTTTTGCAAGCTTTATCGCACGATAAATATGGAAATTATTTGTCACAATACCAACTTTCTTTTCCCCTCGTTTCAAAAGTTCTCGAGAAAATTTCAGATTTTCTTCTGTCGTCCTTGACTGATCTTCCATTACGATTCGCTCTTCCGGGACTTCGCATTCCAGTAAATATCTGCGCATCGCAAACGCTTCTGTCACATCTTCCCCTCTTCCTTTGCCACCGGATACGATTGCAATTGTTTCGGGATTATCATGTAAATACAGTATCGCTTTATCCAATCTTCGTTTCAAGGAACCGGTAATTCGTTCTCCACGGATGCATGCTCCAAGTACAATAATAACCGGAAGCCCTTTAACCGGCATTGTCAACATACCACTTAAAATAACTATTTCCACCACAAGGAACAAAATCAAAAAAATGCCAAACAAAATCTGTAATGCAAATACCAGTCCCCTCGGCATATACGGTACAACAATCCCAAAAACAAACTGCACAATTCCCAGCATCAGCCAAAACCATGCAAATGTTGCCTTCTTATTTTTGGTATAACATAGGATTCCTACATAATATAAAATACATAACACCGCCGCACTAAAAAATGCCTGCCTCATATTCGTATCCTCCATTATAATTCGAGACACAGCATATCACTGTGTCTCGATATATTTTCATATTCTTTTCTATGCATTCTTTCCGCAACACTTTTTATATTTCTTTCCACTTCCGCATGGGCATGGATCATTTCTTCCGATTTTCTTCTCTTTACGGATTGTTCCAGACTGTTTCTGTTCTTTGTATAATTCTTTCTGTCTTTCCGGTGTGAAAATGTCATTCCATTGTGGAAGCTCGTATAACCAGTCAGCTTTTGCATCTACCATATTTTTGTATAATTTTTCTTTATCAAAAGCAAGGCTTACTACGGTATCTTCTTCCATCTCTTCGATTGGGTTTGGCTCCTTTAAGCTGTCATTGATTCCGTCTAAGAATCCTGTCATTGTAAATACTTCAATTCCGTATTTCTCTGCAAGTTCTTTTACAGTTCCTTTGACTTCTTCATCTGGATTTGCAAGCAACTGCTCATAAATTCCTTTTTCAATTTGAAAATATGTACCCCAAAATTTCTGTAATCCTGCTCTATCCATTTCCTGAGAATAAGCAGTATCTCTCCATTGTTCTAATAAACTCATGTCTATATTCTCCTTCTGAAATCATTTTAATGAATTTATTATACACTATTTCTCACATTTTTTCAAAATTTTTTGCATTTTTTCTTTTTTTTTTGCTATAATGGTAATATCATGTAAAAAGGAAGATGTTTTTATGAAGAAAACAAAGCGTATTTTGGCTATTATCGGCGTAGCATTACTTGTTGCTCTATACGGAAGTACCCTCGTATTTGCAATCTTTGACCACACGAAATCTTTAGGATTTCTCAAAGCATCCATTGCATGTACCATACTTCTGCCGGTACTTTTGTATGCATATACACTTATTCACAAACTAATCAATAAAAATGATAGAAAGGACTGAAAAACCATGGAACGACTTATGATACCTGAGGGGTATAGCTCACCGCTTTCCATAAGAGAAACGGAAGTTGCAATCAAAGTAGTAAAAGACCATTTTGAACGAGCGCTTGCAAAACAATTACATTTGACACGTGTTTCTGCTCCGCTTTTTGTAAAACCGGAAAGTGGTCTGAATGATAATTTAAACGGAGTGGAACGACCGGTCGCATTCGGAATCAAGGAACAGGAAGATGCCGTTGTAGAAATCGTACATTCTCTTGCCAAATGGAAACGCTATGCATTACAACGCTATGGATTCCATTCCGGAGAAGGGCTCTATACTGACATGACCGCTATTCGAAGAGACGAAGACACTGATAATATTCATTCTATCTATGTCGATCAATGGGACTGGGAAAAAGTGATTTCTAAAGAAGAGCGAAATATGGCGACGTTAGAACACACTGTGCGTCACGTATACTCTGCTTTAAAAGAAACGGAACAACATATTGCCAAACGTTATAATTACATTGAGCCAATCCTTCCGGAAGACATCACCTTCATTTCTTCTCAAGAATTAGAGATCATGTATCCAGATTGCTCTGCAAAAGAGCGCGAATATCGTATCGCAAAATTAAAAGGCGCCGTATTTATTTCTCAGATTGGGAAGACACTTGCTTCTGGAGAAAAACATGACGGACGCGCACCGGACTACGATGATTGGGAATTGAATGGAGATATCATTGTCTATTATCCAACACTTGATATTGCTTTGGAACTCTCTTCCATGGGCATTCGAGTAGACGAAGCCTCCTTAAAACACCAGTTAAAACTTGCCGGTTGCGAAGACCGGGCAGAACTTGAATTTCAAAAATCCCTCTTAAACGGTGAACTTCCTTATACTGTCGGCGGAGGAATCGGTCAATCCCGTATTTGTATGTTTTATCTTAGAAAAGCTCACATTGGAGAAGTACAATCCTCTGTATGGCCACCAGAGATGTTGAAAAAAGCGGAAGAAAATCATATTCAAATGCTGTAATAACTACATACTCAAAAGAGCGAAAAAGCATTGCTCCTTTCAAACAATGCTTTTTTCGCTCTTTCTTTTACATCAACGGCGCGATCAATCTCAAAACCCGACCACACACTTTTTCCCAAAGCTTTCTTTTCCGAAGATCTGTCACAGTCACTCTCTGGCACTTTTTCAACGTCTCTTGAAAATCTTTTTCAATATCTCTTACTACTTGATTATTATAGATGAAAGTTCCACATTCAAAGTGCAGATATAAACTTCTGAAATCCAGATTGATTGTTCCTACCGTTGCGGTATCATCATCTGAAACAAATACTTTTGCATGTACAAATCCTGGCGTATATTCATATATCTGCACCCCTGCACCAATCAACTCTTCATAATATGTTTTTGCCAAAACAAACGCATACCATTTATCCGGAATATGCGGCATAATAATAATGACTTCAATCCCACATTTTGCTGCATAAGTCAGTGTTGTTATCATCTCGTTATCCAAAATCAAATACGGTGTCATGATATGCACATATTTTTTTGCATGATTCAATATGTGAAAATACACCTGCTCACCCGTATTCTCATTGTCATATGGACTATCTCCATACGGGAGTACATAACCAAGTTCCCGACGGAATTCTTCTGTCTTTGGAGTCAAATATTTCGTATAATCTTCCTTCTTTTTCTCGTAAATATTCCACATTTGCAGGAACATTACCGTAAAATTCTGGACCGCTTCTCCCTCTAACATGATTGCTGTATCTTTCCAATGTCCAAAACGTACCTTCTCATTAATATACTCGTCCGCCAGATTAACTCCTCCGGTGAATGCCACTTTTCCATCGATTACACATATTTTTCTATGATCTCGGTTATTTTGCTGTGTAGAAAGTACCGGTTTGATTGGGTTAAACATTTTGCATTTAATACCCATCTTCTCTAATTTTTGCGGATATCGATATGGTAGAAGCGAAATGCTGCACATACCATCGTACATAAATCTAACTTCAACCCCTTCATCCACTTTCCGTTTCAAAATACCAAGAATCGCATTCCACATTTCACCGGTTTCTACGATAAAATATTCCATAAAAATAAACTTCTTGGCGTTCTCCAGTTGAATTTTCAACTCAACAAACTTGTCCTCTCCCAAAGGGAAATACGTAAGTTTTGTATTTCTATGTACTGGAAATCCACATACTTTTGACATATAATGCGCCAAATTTGCATTGGCCGGTTTGGATACTCTGAGTTCTTCGATCAGAGACTCATTTTGTTCCATATACTGATCTGTTTCATCTTTTAATACAAAAAGACGTTTTCTAATATAACTTGTCCCCGGCTGGATCAGCATAAAAATATAAAATGCTGTTCCTACGATCGGTATCATAAGTACAAACAAAATCCAGGACATTTTAAACGCCGGATTTTCATTTCGATTAATAATATAAACAATAACCATTACACTCAACACAATCAATCCGATGTATACGGATGTTGCGTGTTCTTCTAACATAGAAATTGTTCCAATAAAAATACCAATTTGAATCACTAGTAAAACAGCTATCAAAAACGTCCTACTGAAAATAATATGTAAAATTCCTTTTTTTGCCTTTTTTACTTGCATAGAACTCCTCTCTTTCCAATTTTCTGTCATCTACATAAAAGACATTTTAGCACATTTGTATTTTATTCTCAATAAAGCTTTTCTTTTTACATAAAATAGATTACAATAGTAATAATATATAAATGGTATTGAAAGGAGTATCAAGTATGGCAGACAATAAATGGGGCAAAAAACTTTTAGGACTTTTAGCTGTTGGTGCCGCTGTCGGAGGTACAATCGCATATTTTTCAAAAAAGAATAACCATGATGATTTCGAAGACGATTTCGAGGATGATTTTGAAGATGAAGATTTTGACCTCGACGATGATTTAAGAGATCCTTCCGACCGTGGATATGTTTCTCTTGGAACAGAAGTCAATGATGCAGCAAAAGATGTCGCAGAAGAAATTAAGGATTTTGCAGAAGATGCAAAAGATGCTGCAGAAGATTTTGTAGATGAGGCGAAAGACGCTGTAAAAGACCTTGCAGAAGACGCAAAAGATGCTGTAGAAGAAGTCAAAAAATCTGTAGAAGAATAATGAAGAAGATAAAGGACAGAAGCATGTGTGATGCTACTGTCCTTTTGTTTATTCCAAATATTCTTTCCACGCATTTGTAAGCGCATGAATCGCTTGTATAATCTTTTCTTCAGACATATTTGCATATCCAAGAAGAATTACCGCCTGCTCTTTTTCTTTCTTTTTAATATCATAAGTCGAAAGACCATATACTTTTATTCCTTGTTCTTTCGCCTTTTGAGTCAGTATCTTTTCTTCCTTTCCTTCTATAAAAGTCAGCAAAAGATGTACCCCTGCATTTTCTCCGGATATACTACAATATTTTAAAAGAGGTTTCAATTCATTTACCATAATATCATGGCGATTTTTGTATAAGGCTCGCATTTTATTCAAATGTCTTTCGTAATACCCTCTCTCTATAAACTGTTGAATAATCAGTTGATCTACTCTTGATACTGTAGAACTTAAAAAGCGGGATTTTTCATTATACACCTTTAGTAAATTTTTAGGTAACACAAGGTAGCTGATTCGAATAGAAGGGGCAATGGATCTCGAAAATGTCCCTATATAAATCACCTTATCTTCACGGTCAAATCCTTGCAAAGCCGGAATCGGCTTTCCTTTATATCGAAACTCGCTGTCATAATCATCTTCTATGATATAACGCTCCTCCTCTTCCGCTGCCCATCTCAAAAGTTCCATTCTTCTTTTGATCGGCATAACAATTCCAAGCGGGTATTGATGAGATGGCATTACATAGGCAATTTCAGCGCCCGATTTACGCAATTTATCCACACACATACCTTTTCTATCCATTTCTACAACACATGTATCATAGGATAAATTCTCAAATAATCGATACGCCTGTCGATATGTCGGATTCTCAAAAGCAATTTTTCGATTCTTCCCCAAAACTGTGGATAGGAGCATCAATAAATATTCGTTTCCCGCACCGATCACAATTTGTTCCGGTTCGCAATTTACTCCCCTCGCTTGATACAAATAACGACAGATTGTTTCTCGTAATTCATATTCGCCTTGCGAATCTCCTAGTTGAAACAAATCAGACTTATCATTACTCAATATCTCTTTTGATAATTTTCTCCATACGCCATAGGGAAAACTTTGAAGGTCTACTCCCCTTGGACTAAAATCATACTTATATACATTTTCTTCTTTTATTATTTTCTGCGCAACTGTCTCTTTCGCAGTTTCCCATTGGTATAATTCCTCAATCTGCGTCACAAAAAATCCTCGACATGCTTCCGCTTCCACATAGCCCTCTGCAAGTAATTGTTCATACGCAAGTTCCACAGTACTTCTACTAATCTCCAAATATTTAGCCAACGCTCTTGTAGACGGTAGTTTCTCGCCGCATGATATTTTTCCATTTCTTATATCTGTCTTAATATATTCATAAATCTGCTCATAAAGTGGAATTGTCGATTTCACATCCAATGTAATCGTAAGTTCGTTCATACCTCTCCTTGGGGACGTAGTAAAATGTCATTATGTTACGTCCCGAATTCACTTTTTCCCTGTCCCGTTTTGTCATTAGCCCTGTCCCTTTTGTTATTATCCCTATCTTTTGATTATCATCATTCTTTGGGGACAAGGCTATTTTCAATTGGGGACACCCCTAACTTCAATTGGGGACGTAGTCAATCTTCATTTTACTACGTCCCCAATTGGTTTATTTCTGTAATTTAAATGAGCTCTTCAGTGATACAATTCTGTTAAACACAAGTGCATCAGGTTTTGAGTCTTTTGCATCTACGCAAAAATATCCTTGTCTTACGAACTGGAAGCTATCATATGCTTTCACTCCGTCAAAGCTTGGCTCAAGATAGCAATCTTTTAAAATTGTAAGAGAATTTGGATTTAAGTTCAAAGAACCATCTTCTTTATTGTAAACACCTTTTTCTTCATCTACAATATTTTCATAGAGACGGATTTCAGCTTTTGTTGCGTATGGTGCCGGAACCCAATGAATAGTTCCTTTTACTTTACGTCCGGTGAATCCTGTACCACATTTTGTCTCAGGATCATACGTACAGTGAATTTCTGTTACATTTCCATCCTCATCTTTTACAAAGCTTTCGCATTTTACAAAATATGCATGCATAAGACGTACTTCATTGCCCGGGAAAAGGCGGAAGTATTTCTTTGGTGGATTTTCCATAAAGTCTTCTCTATCAATATAAAGCTCACGGCAGAACGGAACTTTTCGGAATCCCAATTCTTCATTTTCCAAATTATTTGCAACGTCCAAATATTCTACTTGTCCTTCTGGATAGTTATCAATAATTAATTTTATTGGATCTAATACTGCCATCATACGTGGTTTTTTCATTTTCAAATCTTCACGGATACAGTATTCAAGCATTGCATAATCTACAGAACTATTGCTTTTTGATACTCCGCAAAGTTCTACAAACATTTTAATTGATTCCGGTGTAAATCCACGTCTGCGAAGCGCTGCGATAGATACAAGTCTTGGATCATCCCAGCCATCGACAATTCCATCTTCTACTAACTTTTTAATGTATCGTTTTCCAGTTACCACGTTGGTCAAATACATTTTTGCAAACTCAATCTGACGTGGCGCCGGATCAAATTCGCATTCTTTTACTACCCAGTCATAGAGTGGTCTATGATCTTCAAATTCCAATGTACAAATAGAATGTGTGATTTTTTCAATTGCGTCTTCAATTGGGTGTGCAAAGTCATACATTGGGTAAATGCACCATTTATCGCCTGTATTGTGATGTGTTAAACGTGCCACACGATAAATAACCGGATCACGCATGTTGATGTTAGGAGATGCCATATCGATCTTGGCACGAAGTACTTTTTCTCCATCTTTGAACTTTCCGTCTCTCATTGCTTCAAAAAGTTCCAAGTTTTCTTCCACAGATCGATCTCTATATGGACTGTTTTTTCCCGGTTCTTTTAATGTTCCTCTGTATTCACGAATTTCATCTGCACTAAGATCACATACAAATGCTTTTCCTTTTTTAATCAACTTCACTGCACATTCGTACATTGTGTCAAAATAATTCGATGCAAAGAAAAGATTATCTCCCCAATCTGCACCAAGCCATTTGATATCTTCCAAAATCGATTCCACAAACTCTGTCTTTTCTTTTGTTGGATTCGTATCATCAAAACGCATATGGAATGTTCCGTTATATTTTTTTGCCAATCCATAGTTTAAAAGAATTGATTTTGCATGACCGATGTGAAGGTATCCATTCGGTTCCGGTGGAAATCTTGTGCATACTGTATCATATACGCCTTCTTTTAAATCTTTATCAATTTCCATTTCAATAAAGTTTTTTGAAACTACTTCGTTTTCCATGTTCTTCCTCCAGCTCTCATTTATATTTAGCGGCAGTATTCACCGCGCCATTTCTATTTTTCATATGATTATCTTATATAGTTTACCACAAAGTAAAGTCTCGGACAATCTTTTTCTTATAACCTTCATTCATTAGCCTATCTAATAATCTAAAATCATACTTGACTTTTCTAAAATACGCGTTTATTATGAACAATGTAAATTACATAGGATTGATGACAAGGGAGCTTGCATGGAAGCGGGCTGAGAGTGGGCTGACACCGCCCAGACCTATAACCTGATTTGGATAATGCCAACGGAGGGATGCGTTATAAGAGATCTTATATCTCCTTTGTCTTCAATCGAAGACAAGGAGGTTTTTTTATGTTCAACTTATTAGTAAATGCAGATGGCGGTCTTACAACTACCGGCTACGCCGTATGCATTGCCGCAGGAATTATTTTATTTATTGCCGCTCTTATTTTTGCCGGAAAAAGCTCTGAAAAACACAAATTATCCACAAAACAACTTGTATTTTGTGCAATGGCAATGGCGCTTGCTTTTATCACATCTTATATCGAGGTATTTTCCCTTCCTTGGGGTGGCAGCGTCACTCTTTGCAGTATGCTTTTCATTGTGTTAATCGCAAATTGGTACGGCGTGAAAGCAGGCATTCTTGTAGGTTTAGCTTATGGAATCCTTCAATTTATCCAAGAACCATTTGTTCTTTCGTTTTTCCAAGTTTGTTGTGATTATATTCTTGCTTTTGCAGCGCTTGGTCTCGCCGGATTGTTTGCACAAAAATCGCATGGTCTTATAAAAGGTTATGTTTTAGCGGTACTCGCACGTGGTGCGTTCCACGCATTAGGAGGTTATCTCTACTGGATGGATTATATGCCAGACAATTTCCCACAATCTTTAAAAAGCATCTATCCAATCGCTTACAATTATAGTTTCCTTTTCGCTGAAGCTGCGATTACAATTATAATCATCTCTATCCCTGCAGTTGCAAATGCATTGGGAAGAGTGAAAAAAACAGCTTTATCTTAAGCATCGTATTTCAATATTGACAAAATATGTGCCTATGCTGTATATTATATATGTTGCATCTATGCACAAGCTGCTGTGGCGCAGTCGGTAGCGCGTCGCCTTGGTAAGGCGGAGGTCACGGGTTCAAGTCCCGCCAGCAGCTTAAAAAAATCTGTGAAAGGTTTTATCCTTTCACAGATTTTTTTATAATCTTTTCTGTTTTATTCTTTATTCTTTGTAACGCATTATCAATTGACTTTGAACTTTTGTCTAACAGTTTTGCAATTGTTTGATAATCAATCCCCTGCAAATGTAAATACAACACTCGATTTTCCAAATCACTCAAATTTTGTTCCAATTCTATCTTTATCATTTGGAGATATTCCTTATCCAAAAACATTTCTTCCGGATTCCGATCATTCAAAGATTCTATCGATTCTATTAATGGCTGATCTTCGCCTTCATCATAAAGCGATACATAAGAATTCAAAGGAATATGTTTTTGACGTTTGGAGGCTTCAATCGCTGTATACATTTGTCTGGATATGCATAAGTCTGCAAAGCTGTAAAACGATGTTTCCAATGCTTCGTCATAATCTTGTACCGCTTTGAATAGACCGATCATCCCTTCTTGAATGAGATCATCATTCTCTCCACCTAAAAGAAACATGGCTTTTGCTTTCTTTTTCACCAAAAACTTATATTTATCCATGATATAGTCTATAATATCTTTTTCTCCGGAACGAAGAAGGGTAATCAATTGCTCATCTGTCATTTCATCGTACTTATTCATATAATCGTTTACTCTTTCCGATATCTTAATTTAATCGTTGTCTTACAATCTCATATGCAAGAACCCCTGCCGCAACAGAAGCATTGAGAGAATCAATATCGCCCTTCATTGGAATCGATGCGATAAAATCACACTTTTCTTTTACAAGACGGCTTACTCCTTCGCCTTCATTTCCGATCACAAGGCCAATCGGTCCTTTTAAATTCAGACGGTACATACTTTCTCCGCCCATATCCGCACAGACAAACCAAAGACCTTTTTCTTTTAACTCTTCCATCGTTTTTGCAAGATTCGTTACCTTTGCAACCGGTGTATAGTTCAAAGCTCCTGCCGATGTTTTTGCAACTGTGGCAGTAAGCCCTACCGCACGGCGTTTTGGTATGATTACTCCATGCGCTCCCGCAAGATTAGCTGTACGGATGATCGCACCAAGATTATGCGGATCTTCAATATTATCCAATAGCAAAATAAACGGATCTTCTCCTCTTTCTTTTGCAAGCGCAAGCATATCTTCTACTTCTGCGTATTCATAAGCAGCCGCATATGCAATGGCTCCTTGATGTTTTCCTGTCTCAGAAATCTGATCCAAACGCTCTTTAGATACAAAATTGATGATTGTATCGTGTTTTTTTGCTTCGCGAACGATTGTACGAATCGGGCCATCCTGGCATCCGTCCAATATAAACACCTTGTCGATCGGCTTGCCGGAGCGGAATGCTTCAATGACTGCATTACGTCCTTCAATAGTAAGGGATTTTACTCCTCCGTTCTCTAATACTGTATTCTTTTCTTCACTCATAGCTTTCTCCTACTTTTCTTCTTTCAGACTATCCAAACCGATTTTCACAAGATTGATCAGTCGTTTCATATCTTTTTTCAAATACAAATATCCCATCAACGCTTCAAAACCTGTCGCTCTTCGATAATCTGTAATGGACTGGTTTTTCGCAGGTGAGACAGATTTTGCATTCCTTCCGCGTTTATATATGGCATGCTCTTCCTCTGTCAAAATTTCCTGAAGCGTACGCATCATTTTTGACTGCGCTGATGCCTGTACAAGACTGCTTGTCTCCTGATGCAGTTTCTGAACCTGTTTGTTTCCTTCATTGATGACTAGACTTTTGATGATCAGATCATAAATACTGTCTCCGATATATGCAAGTGTCAGAGGCGAATATTCTCGAATATCCACCTCCTGCATTCCAAAAACTTCACGCATATAAGAATCGATTCCCATATCTACGTTATTTTCTATGCTCTTCTCCATTTTACTCCTTCTCTTGTATCTTCCAAAATGATACCTTTTCCTAACAATTCATCTCTGATTTCATCGGCACGTTTGAAATTCTTTTCTTTTCTTGCAGCCTGACGTTCTGCGATCAATGCTTCGATATCTTCTGCCAGCATTTCCTCTTCTTTTTCTACAATAAGACCTAATACGTCTGATAATCTTACAATCAAATCATAAAGTCCCTGTAAGTATTCTTTGGAAGATTCTGCGCTTGCTGTCGTATTGGCATATTTTACAAGGTCAAAAATAGATGCAATGGCATCTGCCGTATTGAAATCATCTTCCATAGAAGCTTCATACGCTTTTACAAACTCTTCTGTCTTTGCAAACGCTTCTTTTTCTTCTGTAGTCATATTCTCTACAGAAACCACACCTAATAAATGTTTTAAATTTGCAACTGCTGTCAAAATACGATCCAGACCATTTTTTGAAGCTTCCATTAAGTCAGCGCTAAAGTTCAGAGGACTTCTGTAGTGTGCGCTCAACATAAAGAAACGAAGCACTTGAAGATCGTACTGTTCTCCAATTTCACGAACTGTGCGGAAATTTCCTAGTGATTTTGACATTTTGTGGTTATCAATATTTAAAAATGCATTGTGCATCCAATATTTTGCAAATTCTTTGCCGTTAGCAGCTTCGCTCTGCGCAATCTCATTTTCATGATGTGGGAATACAAGGTCTTCCCCACCTGCATGGATATCAATCTGTTCTCCTAAATATTTTTTAGACATTACGGAACATTCAATGTGCCATCCCGGACGTCCTTCACTCCATGGCGACTCCCAAGCCGGCTCTCCTTCTTTTTTCGGTTTCCAAAGTACAAAATCCAGCGGATCTTCTTTTTCATCTTCTCCGGTTACAAGAAGCGCTCTTCCTCCGGAACGAAGATCGTCCAAATTCTTATGGGAAAGTTTTCCGTATGGTTTGAAGCTTCTTGTACGGAAATAAACGGTACCGTTTTTCTCATATGCATATCCTTTTTCGATCAAATCCGCGATCATTTCAACCATACCGCAGATTTCTTCTGTTGCAAGAGGGTGTTTTGTTGCCGGTTTTACGTTCATTCCTTCCATATCTTTTTTACATTCTGCAATGTAACGCTGAGAAATCTCGTTGGCCGGAACTCCTTCTTCAATTGCTTTTTTGATAATCTTATCATCGACGTCTGTAAAGTTGGATACAAAGTTCACTTCATAACCTTTATATTCAAAATAACGTCTTACTGTATCAAATACAATCATCGGTCTTGCATTTCCGATATGGATCAAGTTGTAAACAGTAGGCCCGCAGACGTACATCTTTACTTTTCCTTCCTCCAATGGTACAAATTCTTCTTTTCTTTTTGATAATGTGTTATACAGTTTCATGTTCTTCCTCCTGTTTTGCGTGCTGCTTCGTTGGAAGGCAACGCATTCCTTTCATCATTTCTTCTAGTTGCTCTTTTAATTCTATGTTTCTATTCTGAAGTTCTCTGATATCTTGAAGTACCGGATCCGGAAGATGTACTTGATCCAGATCTGTTCTTGGAATCTTCTGATCGTTCCTTTTTACGATCCGCCCCGGAACGCCTACCACCGTGCAATTCGGCGGTACTTCGTTTAAAACAACTGATCCGGCGCCAATCTTTGAGTTTTCTCCCACGGTAAAGGAACCGATTACTTTTGCTCCGGCGCTGACCATTACATTGTCCTTAAGTGTCGGATGACGCTTTCCTTTTTCCTTACCGGTTCCTCCAAGCGTAACTCCCTGATACAAAGTTACATTGTTTCCAATAATTGCTGTCTCTCCAATGATCACACCGCTTCCATGATCGATAAAAAGACCTTTCCCAATTCGAGCTCCCGGATGAATCTCTATTCCTGTTTTCCTTGCTGCCCTTTGGGAAATCCACCTGGCAAGAAAAAAGTGTTTCTTCCTATAAAGATGATGTGCTACACGATAACTAAGAATCACTTTAAAACTAGGATATAAAAATACTTCCAGATTACTCTTAATTGCGGGGTCACGTTCTCTGATCACATTGATTTCTTCTCTCACATACGACAAGATTCCCATAGGCATCCTCCTTTAGATTTTCAGAAAAGATTGCACATCCTCGCACAAAGTGTGTTTTTATGTGGTAGGATTCTATAGGAATTTCCTATCCCATAAAAAAAACTTCGCCTCCAAAAAGAGACGAAGTTATCCGCGGTTCCACTCTTATAAAGGGAATACTTCCCTTCACTCAAAGGCATGTAACGTACGCCACACGAATCCGGCTATGATTCCTTTCACCGAATCTGCTCCCGAATGCACTTCGCAAATTCTTCCCTGAAAACTGCTTCCAGCCGGTGACAGTTTCTCTCTGACAGTTCCAAATAAGCTACTCTTTTCGTTCATCGCTTTTTCCATATATGTTTTTATTGTATGCAAATCTTCTGTGTTTGTCAACTACAATCCACGTATATGGTTTGCAATGTTGAATGTCCTTTTCATAAATGCAGTTGTATTTGCTCACCAATTCGTTTTCATAGAATACGCCGCATACTTCATCATCTACCATCAGACTTCTCATATCCATATTAACAGAACCGATACAACACAATTCATCAGTTCAATTTCTACTCCTGAGCCGCTGCTGTTTTTATTTTATGACTGTGTCGCACCGTCAACAGAAAGAATTTCTCCTGTCACATAGCTTGCCATATCGCTTGCAAGGAACAAGATTGCATTCGCAACTTCTTCCGGCTCTCCAACTCTTCGAAGCGGAATCGGAGCAGAAATACGTTCTACCATTTCTTTTGGAAGCGCTGCAACCATATCTGTATTTGTTACACCCGGCGCTACTGCATTCACACGGATATTATGAGGTCCAAGTTCTCTTGCGAGAGATTTTGTAAGACCATTTACTGCGAATTTGGATGTTGGGTATCCACAACCGGAAGGCTGTCCATAAATACTTACCATAGAGCTTGTATTTACAATAGATCCTTTTCCCTGCTCCTTCATAATTCTTGCCGCTGCCTGACTACATACAAATACTGCTGTTACATTCAGATCCATAATTTTCACAAAGTCTTCCGGTTTATAGTCGAAAATACTTTCTCTTGCTGAAATTCCCGCATTATTAACAAGAATATCAAGACTTCCGAATTTTTCTACTACTTTTGCAAACGCTTCTGCAACTTCCTCCGGATTGCTAAGAGACGGACATAATCCCATCACATTTTCTGCCGGATACTCTTGAAGCTGTGCAAGAGCTTTGTCTACTGTCTCCTGTCTGGAACCTAACACAGCAACCTTCGCTCCATTGTCAAGAAACGTTTTTACTGTTGAAAGTCCAATTCCTCTTGTTCCTCCTGTAACTACTGCCACTTTACCTTTTAACATGTTATTTTCCTCCTTTATTTCAAAGCTTTTGCTTTGTTCTCTTTCTTTTACACAATTTCATTTAGAAAAACGTTCCGCAATGGTTTTATTTTTCCCAATTCTCTTTTTATCGTCTGCGACACGTTCATCTCTTCCAAACGAGTATAGCCGAATAAAATACTTGTTAGATCACCAATAGAAATCTGTTCCGGTTCTTCTCTTAAAGCTGCCGCCTGTAATCTTGGCTCTCCCTTTTCTGTATCCAGTTCGGCAACTTGAACCTCCCCTTTTCCATATAGAGCAAACGTCCCCAATGATTCTCCTGACGGTTCATCTAACACATTTAAAATCAGCTTAATTTCTTCTTTTGACTCTATACAACCTAACATGTTCGGGATATGCAAAATCTTTGCCATGATTATGGGCTTTCGAATTCCATCCTCTGAGCCTCCCATAACATGTACTTCTGTCTCTTCATTTTTCGTCAATTCCAGTAATGCCGGATAAAATTCGTCCACATATTCTTCCAGAAAACAAGGTTCTATCACTTCATACTGCTCGCCTTTTCCATAACTGAAAAAGCCTAATAGTTCACCTGCTTTTTTTACAAGAAGAATTCCTCCATCTTCACTTTCCACTTCCTGTAAAAGTCTTTCATAGTAATGCCAATCTCGTTCCACATATACTTCATAGGTCTTTCTTAAAATTCGATTAGAAAACTCTGCCAACTCTCCACAGTCTTTTTTTTCAGCCAATCCTATCTCCCATTGAATATCTTTCGACTTTTTCCCCGTCACATTTTGCTGCCTTTGCTGATATATGAATCGAAATCCGTGAGGGTAATAAATCGCTTCTGCTGCCGGCATTAAGAAGGTGAATGGCTCTCCATTCTCCCGCATATCTTGTGCGGCTTGTCTCAAAAGCTTTGCCATATACCCCCGTTTCCGATATGTTTCTTCTGTAGCAACCGCTACAATATAGTGTGTCTGGTATATTTTTTCTCCAATTCTCATTGTATAAGGATTCAAGTGAAGCATGGAACGGATCGCACCGTCTTCTTCAATCACATAGATTTCATTTTCTGTAGTCTTTACAGAATAATAGTAGTCTAAAAATTCCGGTGTATCTTCTTTGAATACTTCTTCCCAAAGTTTTCTTGTCTTTCCATGTTCTTCTCTTCGCAACTTCCGAAGTATCATCTCTTATTCATTCCTTCCACATCCGCCACAACCTGGGCAACCGCCTTCAGAAGGAGTTACGTCATAACTTAAATTCGTCATCTTCTCAATCGCGCAAATTGCCTGCGATGAAATTCCTTCTCCTGTTCCGGTAAAGCCAAGCCCTTCTTCCGTCGTAGCCTTTACATTTACCTGATCCACTTCAAGATGCAATGCATCTGCTATATTCTGACGCATCTCATCAATATATGGCCGCATCTTCGGCTTCTGTGCAATGATTGTTGCATCGATATTCTCCACAATATATAAATGCTCGTCCAATATCTTCCCGACATGCTCCAAAAGCTTCATACTGGAAATTCCTTTATACTGCTCATCTGTATCAGGAAAATGCTTTCCTATATCTCCTAAAGCTGCTGCTCCCAAAAGCGCATCCATAATCGCATGCAAAAGTACATCCGCATCTGAATGTCCCAAAAGACCTTTTTCATAAGGTATTTTCACACCACCCATAATCAAGTCTCTATCTTCCACAAGTCGATGCACATCATAACCCATTCCAACACGCATGTTTTTTACTCCTTTTCAAACTTCTCAATTTCAATTTCTTTTTCGAAACCATTATTAAATTTATTTTACCATATCTTTTTTAATTTTTGAATATTTTTCTTTCTATTTCGGGAAACTAAGAAAAGATTTTATACAATTTTTAGAAAGGAGATTCTCATGAAAAAGAAATTGACTAATCAGGAAATCATCGATTCTTACGATTATCTCGCAAATGCAGCATCTACAACAGACTGTACCGGTCTGATTCCTTCAGAGCCTATGTCGAAAGCAGAACGGGATTCCTATGAAGAAGTATACAAATACACCCCGCCCGAAGCAGTGCTTCGACACAAATGTGAGCATGCAAAAAACTCCGATGAATAATCATCGGAGTTTTGAAGTAGCGGGAACTGGATTCGAACCAGCGACACTACGGGTATGAACCGTATGCTCT
>Scrappy_p2__coassemble_708_pt1 | contig 32055 bp, 32 predicted proteins | sample Scrappy_p2__metabat2_high_PE_016 | metagenome-assembled genome bin Scrappy_p2 | reverse complement strand
GCATTATGCTTATATAAGTTTTGGAAGTTTAATTTTGAAGAATGGATTTTCAGTAACTTTATGCTGCTGTTATTGGTGATGATGGTGATTACTGCAATAGCCAGAATGACGGATGCGGTTTTATTAAAAATATGGGAAAAGAGAAAAAGAAGAGAAATAGAACAAGGAGAAGCACTATTCTTTGGAAAATGCAAGAGTATGACAATCTTTGGAAGATATTATTTCTATTTATTTATAGTTGGCATGGTACTGAATGTTGAAAATGCAGAGCAGAGTAAAATTCTTCTGGCAGCCGGAATACTTTTGCTATTTTTGATACTGTTAAATATGCTGCTTTCTTTCTGGAGACCGCTGGAGATAGACAACGGCGCCGTGCAATTGTTTACAACGATTTTTATTCTTATTGCTTTGGGTATATTTATGCGGCAGGGCATTGAAGAAAAACCGGAAAGAAATGTATCCCATAGTATATTCGGATTTTCTGTAGAGGGAGAGTATCAAGAAGATTTTTATGTAAATTATAAAGTGTACCACAGTGGAACAGATTGGGTTTTAAATAAGATATGGGCAGAGTTTGATATCGAAGAAGAGGACACCGTAAAATGTAAGGAAGTGTGGGGCGCAGAAGAAGCATACAGAATGGGTGGAACGTATTTCTATTATATACGTTATCCGCAATATGCAGTTAGGCTTTATGTAGACGGGAAAACAGAATTGACACAAAAGGAAGTACAGGATATACGTGACAAGCTGGAATTACCGGAATAGAAGAGGTGGGGGATTATGGCAAGAGAACAATTTCAAACATTAACAGAACCCATGTATTATATTCTTCTCGCGTTGACAAAGGAATGTTGTGGTGTTGATATTATGGAAAAAGTATCGGAAATCTCCGCAGGGCGTGTAAAAGTCGGGCCGGGAACATTGTATGCGATGCTTTCAAAATTTGAAGAGCATGAGATTATAAAAAGAACGGCAGAGGAAGGAAGAAAAAAGTGGTATCTCATTACCGATGAAGGTTTGAAAATGCTGATGCAGGAATATGAGAGATTGCAGACGATGGTGGGAGATGGGCTTCGTTATTTTTCAAAAGAGAATAGTTAGAGAAGAGAAAAGGTGGAAGACGAAACTTCCACCTTTTTGTACCTATACACTTAATTTTTTATCTGCAAGCGCCCCTGAAATCAGGAATAAAATAACAGAAACTACAGCATAGAATATCAGGTCTGTGAACCGGAACTGAAATCCGGAAGAACCGAGGGTACGATTCACAAGTTCATAGCATTGTTCTACAATATTCAAAATGACAAAGAATAAGATAATAGACAAAAGTCCTGAGAATTTGGAGTTCAAGAATAATGTCCGTGAAATGATGATGGAGAGGAATCCAATCATAATAATCTCAGTCCAGCCTAAAAATATAAGAATGAAAAAGTCGGTGAAAAATCTCCAGTCTATGTTTAAACGAAAAATCGCTTTTCCTAAATCCTGTACGGCATGCAGCAGACCTTGAATAGATCCATCATTGATAAAAAATATAAATAAAATGCAGATACAGCCGCTAAAAACAACGCAAGTAAATACGAAGAGCATTTGCAAAAAGGCTGCAATAAATTTTCCTCCAAGAATCTCATAAGTGGATTTCGGAACCATCCAAAGCATATGGCTTTGTTTTGTGCGAAGATCTTTGTTAAAGATCACCAGACTTTCGATGCCGGTATAAAAAATTACTAAAAAGGAAGTAGCTATTAATAGAAGAATGGTAGTTCCCACGAGCATGCTGTTATTAGCAATTGCGTCAAAATTAAATGCTACCATAGCAATTAAACCAGCCAAAATCGTAAAAAGAATGATCATTCTGGAAGTACGTTGTTTTTGCCATTCATATTTGATAATTTTTCCCATAATATAATTCCTCCTACATAATTTCCATATAAATATCGCTGATGGACTTTCCGTTTTCTAGACGTTCATGTTCTGTTTCGGTCTGGAGAAGAATCTCACCATTTTTGACAAAAATTGCATCATCAATAAAGCTTTCCACTTCTTCAATCAAATGTGTGGAGATGACAAAGCAGTTATTTTCTACAGCTTCTTCCAAAATAATAGATACGATTTCTTCCCGGGCTTTATAATCTACCCCATTGAGAGGCTCATCCAAAAGGTACAACGATGCATGGCGCGCCAAGGTAGCAACAACTTTTAGTTTTGCAGACATACCGGTAGAGAGTGCCCGGATTTTCAAGTTTTCATCTAATCCGACACGGGAAACTAACTTAAGAAATTTATCCATATCAAAGTCCTCGAAGAAATCTTGAAAATATTCTCCAACACTTTTTACAGTCATAAAGTCGTAGAAAAATGGTTCCGTTGACATATAGGCGATTTCTGCTTTATCGTGATAATTCCAGGGATGACCTTTGAAAACGATATCTCCGGAAGTTGGTTTGGTAAGACCGGCGATCATTTTCATCCATGTTGTTTTGCCGCTTCCATTTTCACCGAGAAGACCATAGATCTTGCCTTCTTGAAGTGCAACATTAAAATGAACAACGGCTTTTTTCTTTAAAAAAGTTTTCGATAGATTTCTACATTCTAGTATCATGCTGTTCGTCCTCCTTATAATCTGCAATCTGGAAAATGATATCATCTTTTTTGTATCCTAAATCCTGCATTCCTGTTATGAATTTTTGTAACAGTTCTGCAGCCATTTCTTCTTTGATTTGTTCAAACATCGTTCCATCCTCCGCAACAAATGTTCCTATTCCCCGTTTCGTAAAACAGTATCCCATCGTTTCCATTTCGCGGTATATGCGCGCCGCTGTATTTTGATTGATTTTGTATATAACTGCAAGCTCCCGGTTCGAGGGAAGCTTGTCCCCTGGTGAGAGAATTCCCTGCACCATTTTTTTCTTCAAATCTTCAATAACCTGTAGATAGATAGGTATTTCTGTATTATATTGCATACTTACCTCCTTTTGCACTAGTGACATAGTTAGATAGTACACTATAGCGATTGAAATGTCAACAAAAAAATGCCCCAAGTTCAATGAGAGAAAATGGGACATAGTATCAATTCTGTTTTAAGTTAATTTTTTCTCCAATAATGAATCACCAGTGGAAATTCCAAGATAAACATAGCAATCCATCCGGCTGTGTTCGCCCATGCAAGACTTCCGAAGCCTTGATGCATGATGTTTAAGAAGAGGAACGTAAAGACTACGCGGGTGATAATGTTCGTGAGAGAACTGATCAGTGTAATCTTCAAGTCTCCGGTTCCACGGAAAAATCCTTGAAGGATGTTGGTTGTTCCGGAAATCAGATACATGAATGCGATGAATTTGATGTATGTGACCGCAAGGTTCAGCGCATCTGAGGAATTCTTTGATAAAAACATTTGAATGATCGGTTGAGCAAATACAAATACGACAATCGAAGTAACGATCGTATAGCCATATTCAATCATTACGCCACGAAGGAATCCTTCTTTCATACGTTTGTTTTGTCCGGCGCCTTTATTCTGTGCCATAAAAGTAGTAGTGGCATGGGCAATATTTTGCTGTGGAGTCAAGGCAAAATCATCCACACGGTTTGTTGCGGCAAATGCTGCCATAGAAGCGATGCCCTGAGCATTTACCATGGATTGCACAAAAAGCTTTCCAAGTTGTACGCACATGAGCTGAAGCGCGCTTGTGATTCCATAGGAAAAGGTTTTGGCAAGTAGGGATTTTTCAAATACTTTCCATTTTTTGCCAAGGCATAAAATTGGAACGTTGCGCTTGATGTGGATTGCACAAAAAGCACAGCACAGAGCGCCGCTTAGTACAGTTGCTATTGCGCTTCCATTTACTCCCCAATGGAATCCAACTACAAACAGCACATCTAAAATGATATTAAGAACAGCGCTGATTGTCAGAAAGTATAGTGGAGTTTTACTATCGCCAAGTGCACGAAGCGTATTGGATAAGAAGTTGTAAATAAATGTAAAAATAAGTCCGGCAAATATAATGCGGAGATATCCGGAGGCTCCGGGAAGGACTCTGTCTGGGACTTTCATCAATTCTAAAACAGGTGTTGCAAATAAAAACATGAATAAAGAAATGAAAACAGATACAGCAAGACCTCCAAGGAGGGAGGTACTAATCTGCTTCTCCAATCGTTCATAGTCTTTTGCACCGAACATGGTACTCATGAGGATGCCGGCGCCCATACACATACCGCTGAAAAAAAGAATGATCAGATTCATGACAGGTCCGGCAGTTCCAACAGCGGCAAGAGCGCTATCTCCGAGAAATTTTCCGACGATGACAGAGTCAGCAGCATTATAAGTAAGCTGAAACAGATTGCCTAAAATGAGAGGAATAGTAAAACGGATCAGCTGTGAAGTAATATTTCCTTTTGTCATGTCTTTGGCCATAGGCTTAGATCTCCTTCTATAATCGTAAACGCACCAGCCAGCCAGCCGGTGCGTTTTTATGTATCATATGAATATTTACTAGATATTATTCAGCGTAGAGTTTTACAAGTTCTACGACGATATCTGTTGCCATATCCATTCCTTCTACTGTACAGTGTTCGAATGGTCCGTGGTAACCGTGTCCGCCTGTTCCAAGGTTTGGACATGGAAGACCTTTGAAGCTTAACTGACATCCATCTGTACCACCACGAATTGGAAGAACACTTGGAGTTACATTAGCTCTTTCACATGCTTTTTTCGCGTTGTCGATTAAGTGCATGCATGTCTGGATTACTTCGGACATATTTCTGTACTGCTCAGTGATTGTTAATTTTACAATACCTTCGCCCCATTTTTCGTTCATTAATTTTTCAATGTGGCGGAGTGTATAAAGTCTTGCTTCCATCATAGACGCATCATGATCCCTTACAAAGTATGTAAGAGAAGCGCTTCCTACGTCACCTGACATGTTTGTAAGATGATAGAAACCTTCATAATCTTGAGTTCCTCTTGGGATATCACCAGCTGGAAGCATAGAGTTAATTTCCATTGCAACTAAGCTTGCATTGATCATAACATCTTTACTTGCACCAGGATGTACACTAACACCTGTAATATCGAAGTGTGCTTTGTATGCGTTGAAGTTTTCATACTGAATTTCACCTTCGCCGTCTCCATCGAGAGTATATCCATAATCAGCGTCAAAAGCTTCTAAGTTGAAGCTCTGCGCACCAGTTCCGATTTCTTCGTCCGGTGTAAAAGCAACAGAAATCTGTCCGTGAGGGATATTTCCTTCAATTACACGCTCTAACATTGTCATGATTTCAGCGATACCTGCTTTGTTATCTACACCAAGGATTGTTGTTCCATCAGATGTGATAAGTGTACGACCTTTGCAATCAGCAAGATGTGGGAAATCAGTTAATGTAAGAGAACGTCCGCTTGTTCCAAGTGGGAAATCTTCTCCGTTGTAGTTTTCTGTAATTACAGGAACGATGTCATGATCGCAGAAATCAGATACAGTATCCATATGTGCGATAAAGCCTAATTTTACTTTATCTTCATAACCTGGTGTAGCAGGCAATTTTGCATATACGAAACATTTATCGTCCATGTACGCATTGTCAAGTCCTAATGCTTTTAATTCCTCTACTAACATTTTACCAAGTTCAAATTGGCATGGTGATGAAGGAACTGTTGTTGAATTTTCATCACTTGGAGTACGAACTACAACGTACTTTAATAATCTTTCATAAGCTCTCATTTTAAAATATCTCCTTTATCAAGAATTTCGCTATCTCTATTATAGCATTTTTCACATATATCACAAGAGAAAGATGCGAAATTATTGAAATATTCATAAAAGTGAAATTTGACACTATATGGGGAATGAGCTATAATAAAATGATATGAAAAATAGAAAAAGAGGAGAGAAAAATGGAGTTTAAAGAGAGAGAATTTATTCCGGTAGCTCTTGGTGGCGATATCAATACATATAGTGTTGCGCGTGCATTTTATGAGCAGTACCAGGTAAAAACTTATGTATTTGGTAAATATCCTTCAGGTCCTAGTTATAACAGTAAGATTACAATATATAGTGCAAATCCAAAAAATGATGAAGATGAATTTTTCTTGAATAATCTCAATGGATTTGCAAGAAAACATGCCGATAAGAAAATCGTCGCGGTAGGATGTGGAGATAACTATGTTGCTTTGATCAGTAAGCATAGAGATAAACTGGAAAAGAACATCATTGCGCCATATATTGACTTTGAACTGATGAACGAGTTACAGCAGAAGAATCTGTTTTATCAGTTATGTGAAAAACATGGAATTGATTATCCGGGGACAATCGTATATACAAAAGATATGGGCTTGGATTTTGAAATGAATTTCCCATATCCTGTCATTTTGAAACCATCAGACAGTGTTACATATTGGGAACATCCTTTTGAAACACAGAAAAAGATTTACAAAATTAAGAATCGAAAAGAATTGGAACAGGCGATTACGGATATTTATGGAGCCGGATACGAGAGAGAATTGATCATTCAGGATACAATTCCAGGAAATGATGAATACATGCGTGTATTGACTTCCTATTCAGATCGAAATGGAAAAGTGAAAATGATGTGTCTTGGACACGTCCTTTTGGAGGAGCATACACCAAGAGGATTAGGAAACCATGCATTGATCATCACAGAACCGAACAAAGAATTGATGTTAAAAGCAAAAGCTTTGTTAGAGGACATTCATTATATCGGATTTTCCAATTTTGATATCAAATATGATACTCGTGACGGTAAGTTTAAATTCTTTGAGATCAATACTCGTCAAGGAAGAAGTAATTATTATGTTACAGGTTCCGGGTTTAATGTTGCCAAATATATCGTTGAAGAGTATGTGTACGGAAAAGAACTTCCGGCAGAGTTTGCAAAAGAAGAACATCTATGGACCGTAGTGCCAAAAGCAGTTGCCTTTAAGTATGTGAAAGATGAAGCTTTGAAAGCGAAGATGAAAAAACTGATCAAAGAGAAAAAAGTTGTAAATCCATTGTTCTATAAAAAAGATTTACAGCCAAAACGTTTGTATGCGATGACAAGAACATATCTCAGTCATTTTGTGAAATTTAAAAAATATTACAGCTAAAGATAGCAGGAGGAAGATCATGTCTCAGATGATACATCATACAATGAAAGAGTTTGTAGAACTTCTGAAAGAGAGAGAACTTCTTGTAGAGGCAGTTTGTGGTGGACAAGAAGAAGTAGAAATTCAGAATCTGACTTATAACTCCAAAGAAGTCACAAAGAATACTTTATTCATTTGTAAAGGTGCGGCGTTTAAAGAAGAATATTTAAAAGAAGCGCTGGCAAACGGTGCAATCGGTTATATTAGTGAAATATGTTATGAATCATGCAAGGAAGTTCCACATATGATCGTAACAGATATTCGTAAAGCGATGCCGATATTGGCGAACTTATATTTTAATTCTCCATGGGAAGATATTCATGTAATAGGAATTGGAGGGACGAAAGGAAAATCTACTTCTGTTTATTATATGAAAGCAATCGTAGATGATTATTTGGAAGCACAAGGAAAACGAGACAGCGCGGTAATTTCTTCTATCGATATCTACGATGGAGTTACAACAAAGGAATCCCATATTACAACACCGGAAGCAGTAGAACTGCAAGGTCATATCCGTAATGCAGTAGAGAGTAATATGGAATTTGTGCAGATGGAGGTTTCCAGTCAGGCTTTGAAATACGGTCGTGTAGATGAGATGAAATTTGATGTGGCTGCATTTTTGAATATTTCAGAAGACCATATCAGTCCAATTGAACATGCTGATTTTGAAGACTATTTTAGCTCAAAATTGTTGTTGTTTGAGAAAACAAAGACGGCAGTTGTGAATTTAGATGCTGATTTTTCGGAGCGGATTCTAGAAGCAGCAAAAGCAGCAGAGAAGGTTGTGACAATCAGTACAAAGGATGCGGGAGCTGATTTTTACGCTTATAATATCCACAAAGAAGGGAATGGAACGGTATTTACAGTTCGATGCGAAGCGTTTGAGAAAGAATTTATGCTCACAATGCCAGGACTTTTTAATGTCGAGAATGCACTTGCGGTCATTGCCATTGCAGCACAGTTTGGAATTCCGACAGAATATATGTATTCAGGACTTAAAAGAGCACGCTCCAGCGGACGAATGGAATTGTATGCAAGCAAAGATAATAAAGTGATTGCAGTCGTAGATTATGCGCATAATAAATTAAGCTTTGAAAAATTATTCTCATCAACAAAAGAGGAATATCCGGATTATGATATTATTAGTATTTTTGGCTGTCCGGGGAAAAAAGCATTTTTAAGAAGACGTGACCTTGGAACAATTGCGGGAAAATATGCGAAAAAGGTATACCTTGCAGCAGAAGATCCTGGATATGAACCGGTAGAAGAAATTTCAAGAGATATTGCTCAGTATGTAGAAAAAGAAGGTTGTCCATATGAGATGATCGAAGATCGAGGAGAAGCGATCAAAGCGGCCATTGAGAGTGTAGAGAACCCAGCAATTCTTTTGATTACAGGAAAAGGAAATGAGACAAGACAAAAATACGGATGTGAGTATGTAGATTGTCCTTCCGATGTAGAATACGTAAAAAAATATCTCGCAGAATATGATGCAAAAAATCAATAAGCCATCTTATAATATAATTGGGGACGTAGTAAAATTAACATTTACTACGTCCCCAATTGCGTTATTAGTTAATGAAAAAGTGTTTTTACATACTGAATTAATTGATAAGTAAACTCAGCAGTTGCGTTATTCTGGTCAAATTCTTTATTGAATTCTACAATATCTAAAGAATGTACCGGGAGTTCTCCGATCAAGCGCTTGAATACGGTGTATACCTCTTCGATTGTAAATCCATCAGGTACCGGTACAGACACGCCCGGTAAAAGCTGTGGATTCACTCCATCGATATCAAAACTTACGTGGACATTCTCTAAATGAGATAAGTGATTGATGCATTCAGTTAAGCAAAAATCAAGTCCTAAAGCTTTTACGTCTTCATATGTAAAATACTTGATGTTTAATTCTTCTAAAATCTCAGCCTCTGGTGGGTCAATATCACGAAGACCAATCATGGCAACGTGTTCCGGTTTGATTTTTTGCCCTTCTTTTAAAATATTGGCAAGCGGTTTTGCATCGTCACTTACATTATTTAAAAGTGCGGAAACAGGAATTCCGTGAATGTTGCCGGTTACCGATGTTTTGTCTGTGTTGATATCAGGATGGGCATCTACCCAAATAAGACCTGTATTTTCGTATTTAACAGCAGATGCAGATACACTTCCCATTGCAGCGCTATGGTCACCGCCGATGAAAAGCGGGATATCATTTTTTTGCAAAATATTTTCGTAGCTGTATGTTGCAATCGCTTCGCATGTTGCAAGTACGCTGTTGAAATTCTTTAAATGTGATTCTGTTGTATCCGGCTCAAAAACTTCCGGTATAAGATGAATATCTAAGTCGCTGTACTGTTCATTTAAATAGTCAAGACTATCTACTAACCCCTTTGCTCCTACGCCGTAATGCATAGGACATCCGAAAATCTGTAGCATAATTATCCTCCTTGTGTGGAAAAATCCACTTCAACTACTATAACATGAGTTACAGGGCAAAACAAGTAGAAAATGGTTTTCAGATAAGAGACTGCATAGTATAATAGAGAAAATAAAAGTCTGTGATGTTGAAGGAAGGTGCAAAAGTGTGGGATATGTTTGGAAATATCACTCCCAAATGGGGAAACTGATGATGGCGGGCGATGGAGAGAATCTGACGGGGCTTTGGTTTGAGGAACAGAAATACTATGCTTCCACAATTTCTGAGAAAGTTGTGGAGAAAAAGATACCAATTTTTGAAAAAACGATATATTGGTTGGAGCAATATTTTCATGGAGAGAAACCAGGAATTACAGAATTACAACTTGCCCCACAGGGAAGTATGTTTCGTAAAGAAGTATGGAGAATCTTATGCGAGATTCCGTACGGGGAGGTTCTTACTTATGGAGAGATAGCCAAAATGATTGCAAAAAAACGTGGAATAGAGAGAATGTCCGCACAGGCGATTGGAGGTGCAGTGGGGCATAACCCAATCTCCATCATTATTCCGTGCCATCGAGTCATCGGAAGTGACGGAAGTCTGACCGGTTATGCCGGAGGAATCGAATTGAAGAAAAAACTTTTGGAGCATGAAGGAATCTTTCTATAAGATAGAAAGTAGAAATCCGGCGAAAGCAGAGCAACCTAACAATACAGCGGCAAACATACAGACTTCTTTTTTGTCGGGGTGTATTTTAGCCAGGATTGCAAGTCCAACACCGGTTGTGGAACAAAGACCTGCGATGAAAGAAGCAAAACTTAAAATTCCTTGTACATAGAGTTTAGTTAATAGGATAGAAGATGCACAGCTTGGAATAAGTCCGATGAAAGTAGTAAGAATCGGTTGCAGCAGTGAACCTTTTAATAATACGGAGGCAAGTCTTGTGAATCCGATGATCTCCAACAGAAAGTTCAAAATAAGTGTAAATAGGAAGATATAACAAAATAGATTTACAGTATGCTGAAATGCATGCACAAACAGATTGTGGCTGTGTTCGTCGCAACCATGAGAATGTGTATGTATTTCAGCTTTCTTATTTTCTTTAAACTGTTTGGAAAAAAAGAAATCTATTGTATATCCACAAATCACTGCAATGAAAAATTTAATGATCAAAAGTTTTGTAATGATATTTGGATGCTGTGATGTTCCGAGTAACACAAGTATTGCTTCATCTGATGTGGAAAGAAATACAGAAAGAAGTGTTCCCGGTGAGATGAGTGAGGCTGTAAAAAGATTCGCTGCAAGCACTGGAATCCCACATTCGGGAATACAACCAAGCAATGCGCCGAGAATAGGACCTGCTTTACGAAAACGAATAAGCATTTCCTGATTCAGCCGATCAGAATAATGTTCAAAAAGTTCCAATATGAAAAAAGCAAGAAACAGAAACGGAAGGAGCCGTACGCTGTCTTTTGCCGCATCTACGATAACGTCAAAAAGCATAATAATCACCTCTTAAAAATGTCTAAAAGTCAGTTTTTCATAAAAACTATTTCTTATTCTATCACAAACGGTTTGTAAAAGTAAGTCGAATTCTGTTGGTTCTAAAGAATTCTTTTTTTTGAATTGACATTCTCGATTATCGAGAATATAATAAAGGCAACAAAACTCGATATTCGAGAATGGAGGTGTAAAATGCCGAGATTAAAATTGCAGACACTTACGGAACAGATGTTTTACACATTGCTTTGTTTGAAAAATGAATGTTGTGGAATTGATATTTTGGATAAAGTTCCGGAGATGACGCATGGACGTGTCAAAGTGGGATCGGGGACACTTTATACACTTTTGGAACAATTTCTGGAAGAAGAGATGATAAGAGAAACAAAGACAGAAGGTAGAAAAAGGAGCTATATACTTACAAAAAAGGGAAAAGAAAGACTGTCACAAGAATATGAACGGATTTATGCACAGATTTTAGATTACCGAAGTATTTTCGGAGAGGAGGACGCTTATGAAAGATAGAAAATATTGTTTTGAGAGATTTTCATTTTATGACAAGGTAAAAATTGAGAAGCGTTTAACAGATATGGCAGAACAAGGATGGCTTTTGGAAAAAATTGGGGTGTTTCTGTGGAGTTATAAGAAAATTGAACCACAGAAGATTTCTGTTTCTGTAGTGTATTTTCCGAAGGCAGAGGCGCTGACAATAGAGCCTACGGAAGGGCAGAAAATGTTTTATGAATTTTGTGAACATACAGGCTGGAAGCTTCTTTGTGACAATGGAGAGATGCAGGTACTTTATAGTACGGAAGAAGATCCATTACCAATTGAGACAGATATATACGTAGAGTTAGGGGCGATTCACGATACGGTTATGAAATACAAAAGGCCGTTTTTGATATTATTGATATCGTTAATTTTTCTTTCGTCTTTACTGTGTATCGGGAATGGACTATGGAATGTAGGAATTTCAGTAATTCCGTCTATTCAGGAAAACAGGTTATTATATGGATTTGTTATCGTGGGAATATTGGATGTTCTCGAAGGTTTTTGGGATATTGGTGAATACTATCTCTGGAGACGTAGGGCGTTAAAAAGGGCAGAAATAGGAGAGCTGGAACCGGTGAAAAGACATTTTTGGGTAGACAACACATTAACGGTTCTGCAAGTTTTTGTAATTATATGGGCGTTAAGAGGAAATGCCTTTCAAGAAGTGTTAGGTGTCAGTTTTTTCAAGGTGATATTCTATTTTGCGGTTGCCATGTGTCTTCCAGTTTCATTTGCTTTGTATTTGCGGGGAAAAAAGGCATCGCAAAAAGAAATCATGGTCACAACATTTTTGACGACCATAGTGGCAGCATTCTTATGGTTTTTCATGATTTTTATGGGAAATGCAGGAATTTGAAATAACAGTTAATAAGAAAAACAGAATATATTGGATTTGACGTCGGGAGTCTGGTACTCCCGACGCTTTAATTTTCAGTAAATCCAGCCACAATCTGCAAAATGGATTTGTGAAGGTATGGCAGATATTCATCAATTGTAACCGGCTGCTCCAGAATGATACAGTTATAGCAGGTGGAACCGATCAGTTCAATAATCGTGAAAAGCATGATCTCCGGTTTTTCGCATACGATATGGTTTTCTTCCATTGATTTTAAATAGTAACTATAAAACGGCTGAGATTCATTTTTTCCCATATTGTTGAAAGCATTTCGAAACACGCCCCATGACAGGTTTTTGGCAATAAATTGCAGCAAGCTATGTTGCTCTTTGAAGCAGTTTATGATGTAATCGGTAATAAATAAAAGCTGATTTTCAAAGCCTTCAATGTGCTTCTCAAGAACGGCTTCATGTGCTTCTGTAAAAAGCTGACTGGCCTTGTGCACGATCAGCTTATCCCGCAGATCGTATTTGTCTTTGAAGTACAGATAAAAGGTTCCTTTTGCAAGACCGGCTTGATTGACAATGTCTGAAATGGTTGTTTTAGCAAATCCTTTATCCGTAAAGAGCTCAAACGCATTCTGAAAGAGTGCGTTTTCTTTTACCTTCTTTTTCAAATCTATTTTACTCATGTTCATTCCCCCTGATGATGTTATCTGTTGGTACATCAAAATATTTTGTCTGATTTCCTTACTATTATTGCCGAAAAAAATGATTTTGTCAAGAAAATGACTAAAGTTCATTTTTGGTATTGACTAATGGTCAGTTTTGCGTATAATGTTCATTGTAGAAAACAAATAGAGGAGATGAAACGAATGGTCAAGACAGGAAAATGGATTGCGAAACACAGAGTCATTATTCTTATGACTTGCATTTTGTTGTTTATTCCTTCGGTATTTGGAATGGCAGCAACGAAGATAAACTATGACCTCTTGAGCTATCTTCCGGAAAGACTGGAGACAGTAAAAGGACAGGATATTCTGGTAGATGAGTATGGAATGGGAGCGTTTTCCATGGTTGTAGTAGAGGACATGGAGTTAAAGGACGTACAAAAACTGGAAGATGAGATCAGTAAGATCGAGCATGTAAAAGACGTGCTTTGGTATGACGATGTAGCAGATATTTCCTTGCCGGTAGATATGTTGCCGAAGGACTTACGTACTGCGTTTTTTAATGGAGACGCCACAATGATGCTGGCGCTGTTTGATAATACCACTTCTTCCGACGAATCAATGGAAGCGGTTACACAGATGCGTAAGGTTGTCGGAAAACAATGCTTTATCAGCGGTATGACAGGAATCGTTACAGATATTAAAAATATTTCATTAAAAGAACTTCCAATCTATGTTGTGATTGCAACGCTTCTTTCATTTTTAGTATTGGAAGTAACAGGAACTTCTTATTTGGTTCCGGTATTTTTCCTTTTTAGTATCGGAGCAGCGATTTTTTATAACTTAGGAAGTAACTTTTTCTTGGGGCAGATTTCCTATATTACACAAGCATTGACAGCCGTGTTGCAGCTTGGGGTTACGATGGATTATTCAATCTTCCTATTAAATAGTTATGAGGAGAACAAGCGGAGATTCCCGGGTGAGAAGGAACGTGCTATGGGGCATGCCATTGCCAATACGTTTAAATCTGTAGTAGGAAGTTCAATTACAACTGTTGCAGGATTTATTGCACTTTGTTTTATGACATTTGCCCTTGGCAAAGATTTGGGAATTGTTATGGCAAAAGGTGTTGTGATCGGTGTGTTATGTTGTGTCACACTTCTTCCTTCTTTAATCTTGATTTTTGATAAACCGATTGAGAAAACACAGCATAAACCACTCTTCCAAAAAGTGGAGAAACCATCTGCATTTATTACAAAGCACTATAAAGCATGGATTTTGATTTTTATCGTATTATTGTTACCGGCTATTTATGGAAACAATCATACAAAAATCTATTACAATATTGCACAGTCATTGCCGGATAGCCTTCCGGGAAATATTGCAAACAAGAAATTAGCGGAAGATTTTGAGATGAGTAATATCCATATGGTGATGATGAACAAAAATATGGATAACAAAGTAAAACGAGAGATGATGGAGAAGATCGATCAGGTCGATGGCGTAAAATGGACGATGAGTATGAATTCTTTACTTGGTCCAACCATTCCGGATTCTATGATTCCGAAAGATGTGAAAAAGATGCTGCAGAGTGATTCTTGCGAATTAGCATTTATATGTTCAGAATATGAATCTGCGACGCCGAAGGTAAATAAGCAGATTGCGGAGATTGATAAGATTGTAAAAGCAAGTGACAGAAGTTCTATGGTCATCGGAGAAGCGCCGCTGATGAAGGATTTGCAAGATGTAACAGATACGGACTTGAAGACGGTTAATGCAATTTCCATTATGGCAATTTTTATTATTATTTTCTTCGTATTTAAGTCTTTCTTATTGCCGGTAATCCTTGTATCGGTTATTGAATTTGCGATATTTGTGAATATGGCGATTCCATTTTATCAAGGAACGAGTCTCCCGTTTGTGGCAAGTATTGTAATCGGAACGATTCAGCTTGGAGCAACCGTAGACTATGCAATCTTGATGACAAGTCGTTATCAGAAGGAACGTATCAGAGGAAAAGCGAAGATGGAAGCCATTTCCATTGCTCACAAGACGAGTATGCTGTCTATCATCAGCAGTGGATTGAGTTTCTTTGCGGCAACATTTGGCGTAGCGCTTTATTCAAAAGTAGATATGATTGGTTCGATCTGTACATTGCTTGCAAGGGGAGCATTGATCAGTATGTGTGTAGTAATCCTGATTCTTCCGGCAATGTTTATGATTTTTGACAAACCGATCATTATGACAACATTTGGTAAGAGCCCTGAATTGAAGGCATTGAAAGAAAGGAGCAAACATCATGAATAGAAATAAAAAAATCAGAAAGAAAATGATGGCAGGTCTTGCAGTAGGAATGGCAGGAATTATGGGAGCGATGCCGGTATGTGCGGCAGAAGGAACTCCGGCAGTTACAAAAGAAGAAACTGTATATGTCAATGCAGCAGCAGACGGAAGTAAGACGAAAGTAACGGTATCGGATTGGCTGAAAAATGCAGGTGTCGAAAATGTGTTAAATGACCAGTCTGACTTAACGGGAATTGTAAATATAAAAGGTGACGAGACGTTTAAACAGACAAACGGAAGTGTGACTTGGAATACCAATGGAAAAGATATCTATTATCAGGGAACAAGTGAGAAAGAACTTCCGGTAGAAGTGAAATTCACATACTATCTGGATGGAAAGGAAACAACACCTTCTGAACTGGCAGGAAAAAGCGGAAAACTGAAAATTAGAATTGACTATAAAAATCATGCAAAGCAAACAGCAAAGATCAATGGAAAGAAAGAAGATATCTATAGTCCGTTTGTTATGGTAACCGGAATGATCCTACCGGAAGAAAAGTTTTCCAATGTAGTGATTGACAATGGAAAAGTAATTTCTGATGGAGACAGAAACATTGTGCTTGGTGTTGGTATGCCGGGTATGAAAGAAAGTCTTGGCTTAAATGAAGAAGAGGCATCTTCAGCAATAGAAGATATCCGCCTTCCGGAAAGTCTGGAAATTACAGCAGATGTGACAGATTTCTCTATGGATCCAACATTTACAGTTGCACTTTCAGATTTATTAGAAGATTTGAATCTCAATGATACGGACAACTTAGATGATGTAATGTCTTCTTTGAATGAGTTGGAAGATGCAGCATTAAAACTTGTAGATGGTTCTGCAGAATTATCCAATGGTGTAGATAAGCTGGGGTCAAGCTATAGTGAATTCGATGAAGGAATCGGAACATTGAAAGAAGGAATCGATGCACTGAATTTAGGAGCTACTGATCTTACCAAAGGAATTCAACAGTATACAAAAGGCGCAGATACTTTAAACGCAGGAATTCAGAAATATATGGGGAAAGACGGAGCGTTAAATGTTCAAGTATCAGAGTATGTAAACGGTGTGAATAAGGTTGTAAAAGGAGTAGAGGATTATACTGCCGGAACGGTATCTTTGGCAGATGGAGTGACAAATTATGTAGCAGGAGAAGAACAGATTGCCGGTGGAGCAAAGCAATTATCGGAACTAAAAGCAGGTCTTATGGAGATCAAACAGGCAATTACAACACTCAACGGGGCAGTCGATGGAAAAGGAAATGCTTCGGAAGATATCTATACAGCTTCGCAAACGCTAGCCGAAGGAACGAAAAAGCTGAATGCCAGTTTACAGGCAATGGATAATTTGATGAAACAGGTTGATAGTATGACCGCAGCAGGGAAAGAATTAACGGCACAGGCAGGAACGATGTCACAGACTGTGAAAACTCAGATTCTTACTCCGACTGAAAAAAGGCTTCAGGCCGGAACTGAAATGATGGGAAAACTGCAGACAGTCAGCGCGCAATTGGCAAATCTTAAAAAAGAATGTCAAGAAATAGTGAACCAGGCGACAGTGCAAGTGGAAGAAAAAGCAAATACACAGATTGCAGCAAAGAATCAGCAGCTTGAAGCGGCAAAGAAATCAGCAGAAGCTTCCAATGCAAAGATAGATTCTGCCATTTCTGAGTTGAATGTACAGATTAAAAAGGCAAATGAAAAAGGCGACAGCGAAACTGTGAATGCTTTGAAAAAAACAGTACAACAGTTGTCAACTGCCAAAGTAAATACAGGAGAATTCAAGAAATTAGAGAACGTATCTGTCGGTGAAGTCGATGTGAATATTCCAATTCCGGATTTTACTTCCCTACAGGCATCTGCGGCAAACATGAAATCTGAATTTGAGAAAATTCAAAGTTCTGTCAATGATCTCGCACCTACTCTTCAAGCAATGAACAAACAGTTGGAACAGATTTCAGCAGTGAAAGATCAGATTCCGACGGCTCCAATGGAACAGTTAAAAGCTGGTGTAGCAGAATTAGACGGAGGTATGCAGAAACTCAATGGAGCGATTGGCGTATTGTCTAAAAATGTAGGAACTTTAGATCAGAAAACAGATAGTCTTCCGGAGGCTATGAAGGGTATTGATGCATTGACGTCCGGTTTAGATGCTTTGACACAAGCAAACCCGATGTTATTAGAAGGAGCACAGCTGTTGAAAGAAAATGCGGGGACATTGGTCGACGGTGTACACACACTTGCAGGAGGAACAGAACAATTAAGTCAAGGACTTGGCACACTTGGAACTGAACTTTCTAATGGTTCTGCGTCACTCGCTATGAATAGTGAGGCGTTGCGTGAAGGTGCAACGAAGCTTCTAAGCGGTACAGATCAGTTAGTACTTGGTTCCGGAACATTGCAGACAGCGAGCGGTCAGGTTCAATCCGGAATCTCCGCATTACAGGCTGGAGCGTTACAGTTGAAAAACGGAACGGTAGAATTCAATAATAAAGGAATCAAAAAACTGCAGGAGACAGCAGATGATCTTCTTGGAAGTTTGCTGGATCGAGTAGATGCATTAACTTCTGAAACTTGCAGTTATGATTCTTATGCAGGAAAAGCGGACGGAATGGACGGAAGTGTAAAATTCATCATTGAGACAGAAGGAATTGAATAGTATATAAAAAGGATTGGGATGCATGAAAATGCATCTCAATTTTTGTGAATTTGTTCCCATTGTCGGACAAAATGAGGTATACTAGAGGTAATATATGATGTAAAAGGAGTGCAACGAAACTATGAAGATTACGTACATTGGGCATAGCGGTTTTCTTATCGAATTATCGCATACGCTACTGCTGTTCGATTACTACCGAGGAAAGATTCCGCCTTTGCCTAAGGAAAAGGAACTGTTTGTGTTTGTAAGTCATCGTCATCAGGATCACTTCAATACAAAGATTTTTGATTTGGCGAAAGAGCGTGAAAATGTATTCTATATCATTTCTGCGGATATTTGGAAGGCTGATATTCCGAAGCAGCTTTGGAATAAAAGTGTGCAATTAAAACCTCGTGAACGTTGGGAAAAGGGTGATGTCAAAGTTCTTACGTTAAAATCAACAGATGAAGGCGTGGCATTCTGCGTTACGGCGGAAGGAAAAAAGATTTATCATGCAGGAGACTTGAATGATTGGCATTGGAATGAGGAATCGGACGAATGGAATCTGCGGATGTTAGGACGGTACAAAAAGTTCACACAACCATTGAAAGGCCAGGAAATCGATGTTGGATTTATACCAATGGATCCGAGGCAAGAAGAAAATTACGCCCTTGGATTGGAATGGTTTTTGCAAATTGCGGATTGCAAAAAGATTTATCCGATGCATACGTGGGGACAATACGAATTGATCGGGAAATGGATAGACGAACATCCAGACAGTCCGCATCGTGATAAGATTGTTCGGATTTATCAGCCGGGGGATGAATTTGAACAATAATATATATTGACATTTTTCTATGTGAGTGTTATAGTAATCGCATAGAAAAATGTCTATGTGTTTAGAGAGAGGATATTATGGAATTGGATTATGTAGAGTATGCAAAGATTTTTAAAGTATTTGCAGATCCGAAGAGATTGAAGATCATTGATATGCTGTCGAATGGAGAGTTATGTGCATGCAAGATTTTAGAGGAATTTCAGATTACACAACCGACCTTGTCTCATGATATGAAACTGCTTACAGATATTGATCTCGTCATTCCGAGAAAAGAAGGAAAGTGGACACATTATTCTTTGAATCTGAATAAAATGAATGAAATCTATAAAACAGTCGGAAAACTGATGATTCCGAGTGAATTTGTTCATATTGTAGACTGCGATTGCAAATAATAACCGGCGAGGTTCCGCCGGTAAATAAATGAATAATAAATAGAAAAAATTCAATGTATAAGAGGAGGATAACCATGCAGGAAACAACTACAAAACTATATGTGTTGACTGGTTTTTTAGGATCCGGTAAGACTACGGTGTTATTAAAGCTATTGGAAGAATTGAAAGGACATCGGATTGGAATTATTCAGAATGAATTTGGAAAATTGGGAATTGATGGAACGATTCTTCGCAATGATGATATTCAGATGGTAGAGATCAATCGTGGTTCTATTTTTTGCTCGTGTTTGAAATTAAATTTTGTGCAGGCGTTAGCAGAGATGGCGCAGCAGGAGTTTGAATACTTATTTGTGGAAAGCTCCGGCTGGGGAGATCCGTCGAATGTGCAGGAGATTTTGGAAGCTGCAAAAATAGCGTCCAATAAGGAATATGATTTTAAAGGCGTACTTTGCTTTGTAGACGCGGTGAATTTTTTGGAGCAGGTAAAAGACGAAGAAACAGCCTATCGTCAGTTGAAGCATTGTAATCTCGCAGTCATTACGAAGACAGATTTAGCAGATGAAGAGATGATTTCTAAAGTATATGAAAAGATTCGAGAAATCAATCCGGTGTGCGAGGTGATAAAAAGCACTAACGGTGAGATGGACTATTCTTTTATGAAAAAAGATCTGATGGTTTATCAGTGGGCAGAATGTGAGGAGACAACCAATTCCATTGAGACGAAACCAAAGTCTATCTTCATGGAATACGACGGAACAGTGGAAAAAGAAAAGCTGTATGCATTTTTACAGGCAATCGCAGCAGACGTGCATCGTGTGAAAGGTTTCTGCAATCTGGAAGAATGTGGATGGACGCAAGTAGATGTGGTCGGAGCGTTGATTGACTATAAGGAGTCCGAGGAATTTGAAAAATCACAGTTGGTGTTTATCTCTAAGATTGGCCCAATGGTGATCAAAAAGATTCTTGCAGCATGGCAGGAATGTGTAGGAAGCGAAATGAAATTGAGAAACTAGGAGGGACGAAGATGGATATAAAAGTAATCGGAGAAGGTTGCGATAAATGTGATAAGCTCTACGAAAATGTTGTGGCGGCAGTAGAGGAGACCGGGTGCGATGCAACGGTAGAAAAAATACAGGATTTGATCGAGATTGTAAAACTAGGAGTGATGACAGCGCCGTCCGTGATGATTGACGGGAAGCTTGTGATCGCAGGCAGAGTTGCCAAAAAAGATGAGATTGCTCGTCTGTTAAAATAGCGTAAGGAGATTTGCATGTGGAAACTATGAAAATGATCTGGGAATGGATGCAGAATCAAATCTTAGGAATGCAATGGCTGCGGGCGATGATTGGAAAAGGACTTTCCGCGCTTGGCCTGGATCTGACATCGAGAGTTGGCGGAAGCGTTTGGTTTTTCCTATATGATATTGTCAAGATTACTATTTTATTGTGCTTGCTGATTTTTATCATTTCCTATATACAAAGCTATTTTCCGCCGGAGAGAAGTAAAAAAATATTGGGAAGATTTCACGGGATCGGGGCAAATATCATAGCGGCTCTTTTGGGAACGGTAACGCCATTTTGTTCCTGCTCTTCCATACCGCTGTTTATGGGATTCACAAGTGCGGGATTGCCCCTTGGAGTTACCTTTTCCTTTTTAATCTCTTCTCCGATGGTAGACTTGGGAAGTCTCGTTCTGTTGATGAGTATTTTTGGTGGAAAAGTAGCGGTTGTCTATGTGGTTTTGGGATTGATCGTAGCAGTAGTTGGAGGTACGATTATCGAAAAGCTTCATATGGAAGAGAGTGTGGTAGAATTCATTCGGACTGCCCCGCGGATTGATATTGATGCCCCGAATTTAACAAGAAAAGATAGATTACTCTATGCAAAATCGCAGGTGGAAACGACATTCAAAAAAGTATTTCCATATATTTTAGTGGGAGTCGGTATTGGTGCAGTGATCCATAACTGGATTCCAAAACAATGGATTGAACTTGCGTTGGGAAATCGGAATCCATTCGGTGTGATCTTGGCAGTTCTTGTAGGTGTTCCGATGTATGCAGACATTTTTGGAACCATTCCGGTGGCAGAAGCGTTACTTGCAAAAGGAGCGCAGCTTGGAACAATATTAAGCTTCATGATGGCGGTGACCACATTGAGCTTACCTTCCATGATTATGCTTCGAAAAGCGATCGATCGAAAGTTGCTCGGAGTATTTGTGGCAATCTGTACCGTAGGAATTATTGTAGTAGGATATATATTTAATCTTTTGCAGTATATTGTGTTATAATAGATAAATGGCATATGTCAAGAATGTTATTGACATATGCCATTTATAATTTTATACTAAAATTATAGAAGAAAAGAAAGCTTGTAATATAGATGCTGGAGGTGAATGATTTGCCAAGACCAAAAAAATGTAGAAAAGTATGTCAGATGCCACAGATTCGGGAATTTCGACCGGTATGTGAGGGAAATTTTTCATCTGTTGTGTTGCTTACGGTAGATGAATATGAGGCGATTCGATTGATCGATAAGCAAGGGTTTTCGCAGGAAGAATGTAGTGCATACATGCAGGTGGCGAGAACAACGGCACAGATGATCTACAATTCGGCAAGAAAAAAGTTGGCGACAGCATTGGTAGAAGGACTTCCCCTTCGCATTGAAGGCGGAGACTATCAGCTTTGTGATGGGAAGGAAGAGTTTTGTGCATGTGGAGGCTGTTGGAAACATCGGCGAAGCTGCGCTTGTAAGAAGGAGGATCAAGAGATGAAAATTGCAATTCCATTGGATGAGAATAAAGAAGAGGTCTGCATTGTTCTGGCACGGGCTCCATTTTTCCTGTTCCGTGAAAATGGCGCCGATACGATTGTAGAGAATCCGGCGGCTTTTGCGCAAGGCGGCGCGGGAGTGCAGGCGGCACAGTTCCTTGTGGACAATGGTGTGAATGCGCTGATTACTGTACGCTGCGGCGAAAATGCAGCAGAAGTATTTCACGCCGCAGAGATGAAAATATATAAATCCGTACATAAAGCCGCAGCGGATGATCTGGCTGCTTTGGAGGAAGGAAAACTAGAAGAGTTGACACAGTTCCATGGCGGCTATCATGGTATCCAATGAAAATCGCTTGTTTAAGTGGAAAAGGCGGCGCAGGGAAAACTTTTGTAGCGGTGAATCTTGCTGCGGCGGCAGGAAACGCTACATATATCGATTGCGATGTGGAAGAGCCAAACGGCCATCTGTTCTTAAAGCCGGAACAGGTAACAGAGGAAACAGTATACACGTTACTACCGGAATTTGATAAAGAGCGCTGTAATGGTTGTAAGAAATGTGTGGAGTTCTGTAGATTCCATGCCCTCGTCTATATCAAAGAAAAGCCGATGGTATTTTCAGAAGTCTGTCATAGCTGTGGAGGCTGCAAACTAGTTTGTCCGGAAGGCGCGATTACAGAGAAGAAGAAAGAGATTGGAACAATTCGATGTGGAGTAAGAAATAATCTGTCTGTAGTAACCGGCGTATTAAATACCGGAGAAGCTTCCGGAGTTCCAGTGATTCGGGAAGCGTCAAAGAAAGCAAAAGATTTGACAGTCATTGATTGTCCTCCGGGAAGCGCCTGTAGTGTGATGGAAAGTGTGATGGATGCAGAGTATTGCGTGATCGTAGTCGAACCGACGGCATTTGGTTTTCATAACTTTGAGATGGTGTATGAGCTGGTGAAACTTTTAGGAAGAAAGTGCGGCATCATCATCAATAAAGAGGAAGAGCCGTATGAACCGTTGGAAAGATTTTGTAAAGAACAGGAGCTTACGATTCTTGCAAGAATACCTTACGATTCGAAGGTTGCAGCATTCGTTGCAGACGGTCAGATCGTTTCCGAGTATTCGGAAGAGATGCGGCAGTTATTTGTGAGGATTTTGCAGCAGATCGGAGGTGCGAGATGAAACGGTTATTAATTCTGAGCGGAAAAGGCGGTACAGGAAAGACAACGACAGCGGCGGCATTTATCCGTTTTTCGCAGACAAAGGCAATGGCAGATTGCGATGTAGATGCGCCGAACCTTCATCTTGTGAATGAACAGACGGCAGATCCGGAGGTATCCGAGTTCCTTGGTGGGGATAAAGCAGTGATCGATCCGAAACGATGCGTAGGATGTGGAATCTGCAAAGCACATTGTAGATTTGATGCTTTGCGAGAAGAAGATGGTATCTATCGCGTGCATGATGTTTCCTGTGAAGGCTGTGGAGTATGCGAGTATGTCTGTCCGGAACATGCGATAAAGCTTGTACAGGATGTGGCAGGGAAAAAGGAATTATATCTTGGAGAGAAAGTGTTTTCCACGGCAGAGCTGAAAATGGGACGGGGAAATTCCGGTAAACTCGTAACAGAGGTGAAGATGGCGATGCTAAAACATGCGCCAGATACAGAAGTTGCGATCATAGACGGCTCACCGGGAATCGGTTGTCCGGTCATTGCATCGGTCAGCGGAATGAATCTTGTACTTGTGATCGCCGAACCAAGCCTGTCCGGAATCAGTGATTTGAAGCGACTTGTGAAAACAACAGAAACTTTGCAGACACCTCTTGCGGTCTGCGTCAATAAATATGATACGGAGCCGGAGAAAACGGAGGAGATTCGAAACTTCTGTGCGGAGCATCACATTCATTTTGTAGGAGTTCTTCCTTATGATAAGACGGCTTCCAAGATGATGAACCAAGGAAAGAGTGTGGCAGATACGGAAGGACCATTAAAAGAAGCACTATTCCATGTGTATCAAAATACAATGGAATTGTTAAATAATTAAGAAGAAAAGGAGATTTTAGTTATGAAAATTGTAGTAGCATCTATGGGAAACGAAGTAGCAGGACATTTTGGACATTGTGAGAATTTCATATTCTTTGACACAGAGGATGGAAAAATCGTAAGCGAAAACTCTGTACCAAATCCAGGACATCGTCCGGGATTCTTACCGAACTTCCTTGCAGACAATGGAGCAGAGGTTATCATTTCAGGTGGAATGGGCGGCGGAGCCGTAGACATTTTCAATGAACGTGGCGTAGAAGTTATAGTTGGTGCGACAGGGGAATCCAAAGCAGCGGTAGAAAAATATCTGGCAGGCGAACTTGTTTCTACAGGTTCTGTTTGTCATAAACACGAGCATGCAGATGAGTGCGGCGGACATCACTAATTTTACCTTCCTAAATCGTGTGGAGGAAGTGGAATTCAATATTCAGGATCGGCGCTGGCAGTCTGCCCTGGCTCTTGCCTTGACTTTGCCGGATATCTGCGGTGGAATTGCGTTTCCGGATATTGTGAAGCGATACCGAGATGGACGTGTTATGCTGGATCGTCAAAAGCTTCCGACACGCGATGTAGGAGGACAGATTAAGTGACACCGACAATCGTGTTGCTCCAAACACCTTCCTTTGCTGTGCAGATTCCAAAAGAGGCAGGGAAACTACAGCTTCTTAATATGCCGATACAACCGAAGAAGAAGCAAAGTCACAACAGATGAAAGAAAATCATAGAACGATTATAGAAATATGTGAAGAGATGCTTGCAAAAAAATGAGTGAATCATAATACGTAATATTACGTAAAAGACATTTACGCTTATGAGAATGTGTGATACAATATAGGCATGATAAGGAAAGGAGATACATAAGATGCCAATGACGCCGAGAGAGATGATAAAATATCTCAAAAAGAGCGGGTTTGAGGAAATAAGTCAAAATGGTTCTCACATCAAGATGAAAAATCGAGAGAATGGAAAAACTGTCATTGTTCCTTATCACGCCCAAGCCATGAAAAAAGGTTTGGAACAAGCTATATTGAAGCAGGCGGGGTTAAAATAACCCTGCCAATTAGAACACGGAGGTATTACGTATGAATAAACTATTTTATCCAGCGATTTTTCATAAAGCAGAGGAGGGAGGTTTTTGGATATCTTTTCCAGATTTTCCAGAATGTCTAACAGAAGGAGATGATATGCAGCAGGCATATGAGATGGCGGTTGAGGCATTAGGGCTTGCGTTAGTAAGCAGGAAAGAGGAAAAAGAACAAATCCCGATTCCTTCAGAAATAGATAGTATTCAAATGGATGAAGGAACGCTTGTGATTGTGGAATTTAATATGCTTGAATATCAAAGAAAGCATAGTTCAAGAGCGATAAAGAAAACTCTTAGCATTCCAGAATGGTTAAATGAAGAGGCAGTAGCGATGGGAATAAACTTTTCACAAGTTCTCCAAGAAGCGCTGATGCTAAAGTTAAATATAAACAGATAATACAATTTAAGAAAATAAATAAGAATCTCCCATAGAATATCAAAGTATTTAGAAATGGATATTCTTGGGGAGATTTTATTTTGAAAATATATTATTTATCTTGGAAAAAATCATCAATATTCTGAATGGTTTTTGTTGTCAATCGTTCGATCGCCTGATAAGAAGCGCCGGAATATCCGCCAAAGCAACTCACATTTTCAAAGCTTCGTAGATTTTGGTCACCGAGCGCCATATCGCTATCGCAATAGTAGTAATTATCACCGTGCGACAACCATTTTTTCAACGCATCTAAATCACTTGCCGGAGTCAGGCCGGTATTAAAGAGAATTCTGTGATTTCCAAATTGTTCAAATTCTGCCTCGTTTAACAGAGTGACGAATTTATTCAGACATGTGCAGATACAGATGTTTTGGGAAAGTAATTCTTCAAGTGAAAGATAAGAAACTCCGAGAGCTTCGATATCCGGTTTTCTGCTACGGCTATAATATGTTACATCTGCGCCGAAGAAACGTAAAGCTTTTGCAACGACTTGTCCTGTTGCACCCATTCCGATGATTCCAACAGGAACTCCTGTCAATTCAAGAGGGCGCTCGCCCCAACGTTTTCCATGAAAACCATGCAACAAAGCAGAAAGTTCAGAGACGACGTATTCGCCAACACCATTATCGCCGTAATCATTGACTCCCTTTACGATAATTCCATGCTCTCTTGCACAACGGATATCTACACTTGCACTATTTTCATCGTACAGACTGCAGCACATACCGATGTAGCGAAGTTTTGGACAATGTTCGATGATGTTTGCAGTAATTTGTGTCGTTAGATTTACTAAAATTGCATCTGCATCCTGTGCACGACGGATGACTTCTTCCTCTGTTTCTGGAATGTCTTCATAATAAATATATTCTTCTGCACGTTTGGCAAATTCGTCATTGGCGCGAGGAACAAGATTGAGCTGTTCCACAGCAACTAATTTTTGAAACATAATAAACCCTCCATAAATTGTTTTTCTATGTTTTATTCTACCATAGTAAAGAAAAATAAGAAATAGGCAGAAAAAGACGAGGAGCATTTATTCGCAGCGAATTTGCAGTTCTGTAATATGTTCTTGTGTATCTTCTGCCTGGTGAATGTCAATCCATAAGATTTCCAAGACAGGGCCGACAGGAGTCAGATTTTGTTCTTTTGCAAATTCTAAAAGTTTAGGAAGAAACAGAGTGTTCTGATTACAATCCCCCCGGTAGCAAATGGTAAGATATTCGCCTGTGGGAATGACTTCATTTCCACGGTCAGAAATAATGAAAACACTTTCATAATCACGATATAGTTTCTTTTCTACACTTTCTAATGGAATCATAGAGCCAATTCGATTATTACCAATGATATAGAGATTGTGCTCATCCTTATTAAGAAGACGTTTGATCAGCATATCCATTTCTTCATCCGTTTCATAGCCGGAACGAATTCTATAGCAATGTCTTTCCGGAATATATTTTTTTTCAATGTTTCCGATGGAATGTTGTTTGGCCTCTTGAATTGTATGGAGTCGATTTTTTACATTTTCTTCCAATTCTCTTAATTCACGAATTTTATTTTTAATTACGAGGAGTTCTTCAGCAAGAAGTTGTTCGGTAGATTGAATACTTCTGTGATCCATGTATTCTTTAATTCGTTCCATGGAGAAATCCAAGCTTCTAAGATCTCGGATTACATTTAGTTTCCAAAGATCATTAAGACTATAAAGTCGATATTGATTTGCCCCCCGTTTAGGCGTAAGAATTCCAAGTTCTTCATAATAACGGAGAGAGTCAGTACCGATGTGATAGAGTTTTGAAATTTCTCCGATTTTAAAAAATTCTTTCATGTTCATTTCTCCTAAGATAAAAAAAGGTTGACCTTAGTATTATACCAAGGTTTATACTATGTTTACAAGAAAAAAGGAGGTTTGTATGAAGTTAGAAGGCAAGTCATTGAAAGGTGACTTTTTAAAATTTATTATTCCGTCTATCATTGCCCAATGGGTGTTTACGCTTTATACAATGATTGACGGTATTTTTGTTGCAAAAGGGGTGTCGGAAACAGCGCTTACAGCGGTAAATATTTCATTTCCGTTTGTTGCGGGATTGTTTTCAATATCCATTTTATTCGCAGTAGGAACATCAACGGTTGTTGCGATTTTGTTTGGAGAGAAGAATGAGAAACGGGCGAATGAGGTATTTACACAAAACATTGTGATGCTGATCGTACTTTCTTTAGTAATTACGATTGTAGTGCTTTTGGGACTAGAGCCATTTGCAAGATTTTTAGGTGCAACGGACGCAGCGCTTCCTTATGTAAAAGAATACATTGGGACAATTGCGCCGTTTGCAGTTTGTTTTATTTTATCCTATTCGTTTGAAATTTTGTTGAAGACAGATGGATATCCTAAACTTGCGACGATTATCGTAACCATTGGGGCGGTAGCGAATTGTATTTTGGACTATGTATTTGTGATGCGTTTTCATTGGGGCGTGTTTGGGGCGGCATTTGCAACCGGTTTTTCCCAAGCGTTGGTAATAGTATTTTATCTCAAACATTTTTTAGGAAAAAATGGGCAGTTAAAATTCACAAAGTTTAAGTTGGACATTCCTTTGATTTGGAGAAAATTCAAAAATGGTCTTCCATCAGGAATTACAGAATTTTCTGCGGGAATTATCATTTTCTTTTTTAATCAGGCAATCTTACGCTATATAGGAGAAGAAGCTCTCGTAAGCTATACGATTATTTCTTATGTTAACTCGATTGTGATTATGTCGATGGCGGGAGTCGCTCAAGGAGCACAGCCTTTGATTAGCTATTATTTTGGGCAAAAGAACATGGAGAAATGTAAAAAACTCTTAAGATATGGGATTGTAGCGTCGATTGTTATTTCAGTCGTATCGTTTGTGACTTGTATTGCCGGAACGGAATGGATTGTATCGTTATTTGTTTCTCCGGAATTAACGGAACTTCGGGCGTATTCGATAAAGGTATTTCGTATTTTTAGTATTTCTTTTCTTATAGCAGGATTTAATGTTGTAGTAGGCGGATATTTTACGGCGGTAGAAGAACCGACCTCAGCAATAATTATCTCTTTGGGAAGAGGATTTGTTACATTGCTAGTGAGTCTTTTGGTATTAACAGCGACGGTAGGAGGCGCTGGAATCTGGTGGGCGCCAACACTTTCGGAAGTACTTTGTCTGATCGTAATGCTTGGATTATTTATGGGATATAAAAAGAAAATCAAGAAACTTGATGAATAGAAGAAATTCACATAAAATTACATACTTTTCCAGTTTGATTAAGAATTTAACTTCTTGACAAATTGCTTGGATATGATAGAATATTTAGTGATTAATTTTCATTAATTCAATATAATCAACGACATAGATGAGGAGTATTAAGAGCCTATCGTTATCAGAGAGCTGCCGGATGGTGTGAGGTAGCAGCGTAATCTCCCAACTCGCCTCGGAGTTCTTTTGCTGAACCATAAGTAACATAGGCAAAAGCGGGACTTCCCGTTACAGAAGCAATGAGTGCATTTCACAAGATGTGAAGTGAATGAGAGTGGTACCACGGAAACTATAGCCTTTTCGTCTCTTTTGAGATGAGAAGGCTTTTTTATAATGAAAGGAGAATTCATATGGCAACACCATATAATCACAAAGCCATCGAGAAGAAGTGGCGTGAAAACTGGGAAAAAAACCCGGTAAATGTGAAAGAAGATGAAAACGGAAAAAGAGAGAAATATTACTGTCTTGATATGTTCCCATATCCATCAGGAAACGGACTTCATGTAGGACATTGGAGAGGATACGTTATTTCCGATGTATGGAGCCGTTACAAATTATTACAGAAATACTACATCGTACATCCGATGGGCTGGGATGCGTTCGGTCTTCCGGCAGAAAATTATGCAATCAAAATGGGAGTACATCCGGCAATTTCTACAGCAAAGAACGTAAAGAACATCAAACGTCAGATCAATGAGATCGCAGCTCTTTACGATTGGGATATGGAAGTAAACACAACAGATCCTGAGTTCTACAAATGGACACAGTGGATTTTCGTAAAAATGTTCAAAGAAGGACTTGCTTATGAAAAAGAATTTCCAATCAACTGGTGTCCGTCTTGTAAGACCGGTCTTGCAAACGAAGAGGTTGTAAATGGAAAATGTGAACGTTGCGGTACAGAAGTGACAAAGAAAAATCTTCGTCAGTGGATGCTTCGCATTACAAAATACGCAGACCGTCTCTTAAACGATCTTGATAAATTAGATTGGCCTGAAAAAGTAAAGAAAATGCAGGCTGAGTGGATTGGAAAATCTTACGGTGCAGAGGTAGAATTTCCGGTTGATGGAATGGATGAAAAGATTACTGTCTATACAACAAGACCGGATACGCTTTACGGCGCAACATTTATGGTATTAGCTCCTGAACATGCGCTTGCAGCAAAACTTGCTACAGATGAGACAAGAGAAGCGGTAGAAAAATACATCTACGATGCTTCTATGAAATCAAATGTAGACAGACTCCAGGACAAAGAAAAAACAGGTGTATTTACAGGCTCTTATGCAATCAATCCATTAAATGGCGCCAAAACACCAATCTGGTTATCTGATTATGTACTTGCTGATTACGGTACAGGTGCAATCATGTGCGTACCGGCTCACGATGACCGTGACTTTGAATTTGCAAAGAAATTCAATATTCCAATCGTGCAAGTAATCGCAAAAGATGGAAAAGAAATTGAAAACATGACAGAAGCATATACTGAAGCTTCAGGAACTATGATCAATTCTGGAGAATGGAACGGAATGGAATCCGCAGTTCTGAAAAAAGAAGCGCCGCATATTATTGAAGAGCGTGGAATCGGTCGTGCAACAGTAAACTATAAATTACGTGACTGGGTATTCTCTCGTCAGCGTTATTGGGGTGAACCAATTCCAATCGTGCATTGTCCAGATTGTGGAGCAGTTCCGGTACCGGAAGATCAACTTCCATTAACACTTCCGGAAGTAGATTCTTATGAACCGACCGGAACAGGAGAATCACCATTAGCAGGAATTGAAAGCTGGGTAAACACAACTTGTCCGGTTTGTGGAAAACCTGCAAAACGAGAGACAAACACAATGCCACAGTGGGCTGGTTCTTCATGGTATTTCTTACGTTATGTAGACAGCCATAACTCAGAAGAACTGGTTTCCAAAGAAAAAGCAGACGAGATGCTTCCGGTAGATATGTATATCGGTGGTGTAGAACATGCGGTACTTCACTTATTGTACTCACGTTTCTATACAAAATTCTTATGTGATATCGGAGCCATTGATTTTGACGAGCCATTTAAGAAATTATTTAACCAAGGTATGATTACCGGTAAAAACGGTATTAAAATGAGTAAATCCAAAGGAAACGTAGTTTCCCCGGACGATCTTGTAAGAGATTATGGATGTGACTCATTAAGAATGTATGAATTGTTCGTTGGCCCACCAGAGTTAGATGCGGAATGGGATGACCGTGGAATTGACGGTGTATATCGTTTCTTAAACCGTGTATGGAATCTCGTGATGGACAGTAAAGATAAGAATATTGAAGCTACAAAAGAAATGATTAAGATTCGTAACAAAATGGTATACGATATTACAACTCGTCTTGAAAGCTTCAGCTTGAATACAGTAATCTCCGGTTTCATGGAATACAACAATAAGTTGATTGAGATTTCGAAAAAAGAAGGCGGAATTGACCATGAAACTTTAAGTACACTTGCAGTTCTCTTAGCACCGTTCGCACCACATATGGCAGAAGAATTGTGGCAGCAGTTAGGTCATGAAGGAACAGTATTCAACGCAGGCTGGCCAACATACGATAAAGAAAAAATGAAAGATGACGAAAAAGAAGTTGCTGTACAGATTAACGGTAAGACAAGAGCAGTCATCACAATCCCTGCAGACATCACCAAAGAAGATGCTATTGCAGCAGGAAAAGAAGCAATTGCTGAAAAACTGACAGGTACGATTGTAAAAGAGATTTATGTACCGGGCAGAATTATAAATATTGTGCAGAAATAATTGAGAAGAAATTCTCACAACAGAATAAAGTGCTTGGGAATATTGAAAAGTTCGCTTGAAATCAAGGTTTACAGACATTTTTCTTCAAAGAAAAGGTATCGTAGAATACCGCAAAATATCGTAACAGATTTTTACAATGGAGTAAATTTGGAGTAAAAGTTGAAAGAAAATGGAGTAAATATTTCAAAGATATAATGAGAAATGGCGTAGGTAGTGGAAACATTATCTGCGTCATTTCTCATTTGTAAAAATAGGGGAGGTTTTATTGAATTTGTGATAAAATAGAAAAAACATCTTGACTCTCTAGTAGCGTAACGGTTTACGATGAAAAGGAAAGGAGGACTTATGAAAACAGTTAAAGAAGTATCAGAATTGACTGGAATTAG
>Scrappy_p2__coassemble_642_pt1 | contig 38458 bp, 39 predicted proteins | sample Scrappy_p2__metabat2_high_PE_016 | metagenome-assembled genome bin Scrappy_p2 | reverse complement strand
TTTCTTTATCATTACATTCTTGCAGTATTGTTTGCCAATACTCGTAACAATTATCTGCTACAAATGATGTGCCTCCATCTGAATCATCTATATCTCGATTCCCAATCTCATAAAAGATACAATTTACTAATTCAAATGCTTCCATTCTATAATTTTTCTCCAATAACAGCGGAACATTTTCATCTAAAAGCGTATTCAATGCATCTGTATAATCTGTTGCATGATAATAATCTACAAACCCACCTCTGTCAGAATAATGATAGCCGATATCATTTACCTGTTGTTTCAATCTGATCATATGACACGGTGTTATCGGCGCATACTTTGTCATGATCCTATTATATAGAAACTCATCCGAAGTTGCCTGAGAAAATACGATTTCCTGTAATTCATCTATTGGAATTCCGGCAATAATCTCTTGCAATTCTTTATTTTGTTCCTGAACCTTTTGAAGATAATTTCCCGGTATTTTTGTATCTGGTTCTCCTTCTTCTATCTCATACAAAACCGCCGCCACATGTTTGCAATAATTTCCTTCTTCTGCATACGGACATGTACATGTCATATCATAAACCCGATCATCCCGAATCTCTATTTCTACATCATAATCCTCTGTTCCTTCTACTACTGCTGTATATCCTGTCGAAGTCTGTTCCAATGAAGTAACATAACCTTCCTCATAATAATTCAGTCCACGTTCCAATATATGTGTACGAAACAAATCTTTCCATGGTTTCATTGACTTTATCCCCTCAACCGTTCCTAATACAATCTTTCTATATTCTATTTTAACCGATTTCCACCCATAACACAATAAAATCACCCAAAAGAAAAAGACCGCATTTCTACGGCCTTCTCCTTCTTTACCTTACCTCATAAACAACCTTCACAAAAACACCTCTTTTGTTACATCTTTATGTATCGTACTCTTTGACACTCCGAACTGTTTTGCCGTCTGTCGAACCGTTGCCTGATTTTCAATAATATAATATGCGATTTCTACAGCCCTCTCCTCGATATAATCTTTCACAATATTCCCCTATAAACATCGTTTTTACAACATATGCGAGGAATCTATATGATATGAATTCAATCTTCCTATTCAGACAGTTTTCTACCATCCCACTCTTTTAACGCTACTCGAACAGAACGAGCCATTTCTTTACTAAAAGCAGCCCCTGTTTTTCGCGCATAAAACATTTGCGCATAATTATGTGCCTTATACGGATTATCCTGCCGATATTTTTTACATTCTTCTTCAAACATCTCGTCATATTCTTCATCGGAAAGCTGATGATATTTTTCTTCAAATACAACAAATTTCGGATCAAATCGCTTTCGAAAAACTCGATTATGGTTTGGTTTATAATGCCCCAGGCACAACAAAGAAATCGGAAATACATACTCTGGAAGTTCAAATAATTTTTGATGATATTCATAATTTTCCACAATGTCTCCGATATAACACGAACCTATCCCCAAAGATTCCGCTGCAATCACCGCATTTTGAGCCGCAATCATTGTATCCTCAGCAGCTAAAATTAAATCCGACTCCTGCGGAGCTTCAAAACAATATCCCTTCTCCTTCTGTTCCTCACAAAATTCCTTTACTCCATTTTTCTTATAGAAGTCAAACCATTTATGCTGGTCTGCCACAAATAGAAGAAGCACAGGTGCTTTTGCAATAAACGGCTGGTTATCACAGCTTTTGCTAAGTTTCTCCTTCGTTTCTTGATTCCGTATTACTATAATGGAATACAACATCTGATTTCCGGCTGTAGGAGCATGCATAGCCGCCTCCAAAATAGCCTGAAGTTCTTCGTCCGTTATTGGCCTGTCATCATAAGTACGAAGAGACACTCGATTGTTTATACAATCTAAAATTTGATTTCTCATATTGTTTTCCTCCTTTAAAACCAGACGCAAAACATCTGTTTCTTTCCATCAACTTTTGTAAATGATGCTCCTCTATCTGATTACACATAGAACTCCTTCATATCCTCCAATCTCAGACAGCCCAATCTACCTTGCGGAAAATTACACCCACAATCTACCGCAATATGCTGATTGGCCTGGTAGATATAACCCGGTCTTGGATTTTCTGTAATCGCCATTGTCGGCGTATGTCCGGTAATTACATACTTATCTTCATAATATACGCGCCCATAATCTGCTCGTTCCCACACTAGCTCATCTAATTCGTATTCCCACAGTTCTTTATCCGGAGCAAAATTCCCTAACCCTGCGTGCACTAATACATACGTCTTTCCTGACACTTCTATTTCATCATATAATGAAAAGTTTTGAATAAACCTCAGAACCTGCTTCTGTACATGCCATTACACAGTGATTTCCCGCAAGTATCTCTACGTTCGGCCGGTTCATCAAATCCAAAATAATTTTGATTGGATTGGGACCACGATCTAAAATATCACCAAGAATATACAATTTATCTTCCGCTTTTAACTCAATCTTTTCCAGCATTTTTTGATATGCACAAAAGTTTCCGTGAAGATCACTCATTACATATGTACTCAAATTCGGTTTCCTCCTTATCTTCTTACAAAGAGTATTCCAATTGACAGTCAAATGGTTCTTGCTCCACATGTTTCTGTTGATATTGTTTTGCCTCTACACATCCCATAGCTTTATAAAATGCCTGGCTTTCCACAGCGGAGTGCGCTGAAATATATATCTTCTCTGCTCCTTGTTTTTGCGCCCAAAACGTTGCTTCCTCGAAGAGTTTTTTCCCGATTCCTCTTCTTCTCACATCTTCCGATACATGAATATTGGTCAAATCCATATATTCTTTGTTCTCTCCGATTTTTTCGGAAAATACAGATACAAACCCTTTTAATTTGCCACTACAAAAAGCTCCGTAGATAAATCCTTTCGACAACCTTATCGATAGTAGCAAATCAATGAATGTTTTGTCAACATAGAAGAATTCTAGTATAAAGTAGCTTACGCGAATTGACTCATATAAAGCGCCGCATATTTTCCGTTTCTTTCCATCAGTTCATCATGATTGCCGACTTCTTTGATATCCCCGTCCTCCATATAGAGGATCATATCGGCATCTCGGATTGTGGAAAGTCGGTGTGCGATTACGAAGCTCGTGCGCCCTTTCATCAATTCCGCCATCGCTTTTTGAATCAACACTTCTGTATGCGTATCTACATTACTTGTTGCTTCGTCTAAAATCATAATCTCCGGATCTGAGGCGATCGCACGCGCAATGGTGAGAAGCTGTCGTTCTCCTTGAGAAATATTTTCTGCACCTCTACTAAGAAGCATCTCATATCCACCCGGAAGTGTCTTAATAAAGCTATGTGCACAGGCAGAACGAGCCGCTTCCACAATCTTTTCCTTCAACATATTTTCTTCCGCATATCCGATATTATCACCAATCGTCCCTTCAAAAAGCCACGTATCCTGTAATACCATTCCAAATCGGTCGCGAAGTTCTTCCCTCGACATATCCGTAATCTTAACTCCATCTACCTGAATGGAACCTCCATTCACCTCGTAGAAACGCATCAAAAGATTAATCAACGTCGTTTTTCCAGCGCCCGTCGGTCCTACGACTGCTACTTTCTGTCCCGGTTTTACCGTTAAGTTTATTCCATGCATCAACAAACGATCCGGCGTATAGCCAAAGGTTACATTTTCAAATGTCACTTGACCGCTTCTGTCACTTGGTACAATACATTCCTTCTCATCCGGCTGTTCCTGTTCCGCATCTAAGAGGCTAAAAATACGATTGCCTGCTGCCGCTGCTGCTCCAAAGCTTCCTACCATTCCTGCAATTGCTGAAAATGGTTCTGCAAAACGCCATGTATACTCTAACATTGCCTGTACATTTCCTACTGCAATTTTCCCTGCAATCGCCCAGAGACAGCCGATTGCCGCACAGAGTACATATCCAAGATCATTTACAAGTGTTGTGATCGGGCTGATCGCTCCCGCCGTTGTTTCTGCTTTTCTTGAACTTGTTTTTAGTGCCTCATTCAACTGTGAAAATCTCATTTTTGCACGCTCTTGGTAATTAAATGTCTGTACGATTGACTGTCCATTATACATTTCTTCCACATAACCGTTAAGTTTTCCTAAAAGCTCTTGCTGTTCTCCATAATATTTTTCGCTTGCTTTCATCACACCAGCTGCACTAAATAGAGACAGCGGAACCATAACAATCGGAATCAAGGACAGTTTCAGACTGATCATCAGCATCATAATAAGAACTCCAATCGCTGTCGTGACCTGTGTCACTACAGAAGTCAGGTTTTGGCTGATCGTATTGTTGATCATATCGACATCATTCGTAATCACACTGAGGATATCCCCGTGTGTATGTACATCATAATAATTCAATTTTAAACGATGCATTTTTTCGTCAATCTCCCGGCGAATCGTCTGCATCACACTTGCAGTGATTTTTGCCATTCCAAATCCTTGTAAAAACGAAAATAATTGTGATACAAAATAAAGCGTAACTAATGCAACCAAAAGCCAAATAATTGTTTCCCAATAAAATACTCCCTCTGCGATACTTTGGAACAGTGTCGTAGTCACTTTTCCCACGAGAAAAGGAGCAAGCACCATAAAACCGGTACTGATTACTGCAGCAAGCATTACAAAAAACAGACGTAAGCGATAAGCTTTCAAATATCCTAATAACCGTTTAAATATCGTTGTATTCTTCATATTAGAGCGCCTCCTTTCCCAATTGGATTTCTGCAATTTCTCGATATAGCGGACACGTTTGAATCAAATCTTTATGTGTTCCGTTACCTGCAATCTGCCCATCATCTACAACTAAAATACGGTCTGCATCCATTACGGTGCTGATTCTTTGCGCTACCATAATAACCGTTGCGTCCCCGATGCTTTCCTTCAGATTTTCGCGAAGTTTCCGATCCGTTTTCATATCCAATGCTGAAAAACTATCATCAAATACATAAATTTCCGGTTTCTTCATCATGGCTCTTGCAATTGCCATACGCTGACGCTGTCCACCGGACAGATTCGTTCCTCCTTGCGCAATCGCGTCATGATACCCTTGTTGTTTCTTATAGATAAATTCATCCGCACAGGCAATTCTTGCCGCTTCCTTCCACTCTTCTTCTGTACCGTTTTCTTTTCCAAAATTAAGATTCTCTGCAATATCGCCGGAAAAGAGTACGTTTTTTTGTGGTACATATCCGATGATCGATCGCAAATCCTCCATACGATACTTTTTCGCATTGATTCCATCAATTAATACCTCTCCAAACATTGGATCGTATAACCTTGGAATCAGTTTTAAAATACTGGATTTTCCACGCCCTGTTCCTCCGATGATCGCAGTCACTTCTCCAGGTTTTGACACAAAGCTTACATCTTTTAAAATCGGTTCATCTGCTCCCGGATACGCAAATGTCACATGACGAAATTCTACCGTTGCATGTAATGGTCTATTTTCCATTGCGAAATCCCCATCACAAATGGAGCTCTCTGTTTCCAGCACTTCCGCAATTCGTTTGGCACAGGCATAACTTGTCGGAAACATCATGATCACAAGTGAAAGCATCATAACCGAAGTCAATACCATACTGATATACTGGCTGTTTGCCACCAAAGAACCGACTTCCATGGCTCCTGCATCCACATAATATGCTCCCATTCCTAATACTGCCGCTGTTGTAACGCCAAAAATCACACTGATAGCCGGCATCAGAAGGCTTGTGATGCGTCCTGCTGTCATCGCTGTCATCGCGTAATCTGCATTTGCCTCTTCAAATCTTTCGCTTTCTGTCTTCTGCTTATTGAATGCTCGAATCACTCGTACACCCTCCAGCGATTCCAAAAACAAACGGTTAATCTGGTCCAATTTCTTTCGTAGTGAAATAGAATAACGGGACGCCAACACAATGATAACTGTCAAAGCAATTAACAATACCGGAATCGCAACCAGTAAAACAGAACTTACCTTTCCTCCGGTCGCTGCAGAAAACACAAGTCCCGCAACCGCCATCATCGGCGCCAATAAGCCAACTCGAAGCAGTAACGTCAAAAAGTTTTGTACGTTCGTAATATCCGATGTACTTCGAGTTACAAGACTTGCCGTTCCGAATCGATCCATTTCTGCTGCCGAAAATTCCTGCACCTTTGAAAACACCTGGTTTCTCACTTGCGCCGCAAACTCCGTAGAGATTTTCGATGCGATTTTTACAGATAAAAAACTAATGACACAGGATAATACCGTTACACCTGCCATAATTGCCGCATACATCCAAATCACACGATTCTCACTTTCCGCAACTCCATGGCTGATCATCTGCGCCAAAAAAGATGGTAATAACATCTGACCTACTGCGGATAATAAAACAAGCATAAATAACTGTATGACTTGCCGCGTCTGTAATTTTACTTTTGTAAATATAGTCTTCATTGTATACACACTCACTTTCATATTACTGCTGTGACAACACTTTTATTTTGGACAATTTGAAAAATATGGTTCCTAATGCGTATTCCTGTAAACGAATATACTCCTCTTCGGAAATCTTCTCGCCATAATACAATACTTCCATTTCACCACTTTCCCCTGTAATAAAAATTCCAAATGAATCAAATCCGTTTTTTAAGTAAAACTTTCTGCGCGCAATCCGCTGCTCCTGATTGTCCGCCTTATCATCCAAACGTTCGATCAAAAGCACAATCTTTTTATCCGAAAATGCTTCGCACACATTCCTCATAATATAACTTCCAGTTCCTTTACTTCTTATCTTGGATGAGACTGCCAAATAATCAACCATCGTGGTATTTTGATACGGGATTAAAACAACAAATCCTAAAAGCTGTTCTCCCTCCACAGCAGTCATAAGGATTGCTTTTTTCTTTTTTACCGAACGACGAAGCGAATAATACGGCTTTCTTTCTCTTTTGGGAAATGCCTCAAAATAAATGTCTTTGATTTCTTCCCACTGTTTTTCTTCCACTACTTTAAATTCCATAACTACCTCCTACTCTGATACTTTTCAACAATATGCATCATACGCTCTACAGTTACTGTACAGTCAAGAAAATTTTTGTAAAATAGTAGTTGACAATTCATAACAATCTGTGTATAATCATAAATTGTCACGAAACATATTACGGGGTGTGGCTCAGCTTGGCTAGAGCGCCTGGTTTGGGACCAGGAGGCCGCAGGTTCGAATCCTGTCACCCCGACTTCGCGGGTGTAGTTCAATGGTAGAACACTAGCCTTCCAAGCTAGATACGTGGGTTCGATTCCCATCACCCGCTTTTTTCATACGATTTTTAAGAAAATATTTCGACTCCCTATTATATAAAAAGCCAAATGCTGAAATTCACTTCAACATTTGGCTTTTTCCTTTTACCTTCCCTGTTCCTCAATCAATTCAGGAGACAGATTCTTTTTATATCGCATTCTATGTTCCAAGTTTGCCCAACGCTAGCAGGACATTAATTTCTGAATCCTGTCATACCATTTTTCAATTCCTCCGCAGAAGCTTCTTTTAAAAAATGGTTGAGCCATAAGGTCATATTATCTTTATGATCCATCTAGTTTTTCCCCCTTACTTCTGCCGCTCTTACTACATGTTTTGCCAACACAGAAGTTGTAATACTTCCGACACCTCTTGGTACCGGACTGATATAAGTTGTTTTGGATTCTACGCATTCAAAGTCAACATCTCCACATAGATTTCCTTCTTCATCAACATTAATTCCAACATCAACAACAACTGCCCCTTTTCCGACCATATCTTCCTTGATCATTCTTGCTTTTCCCGCCGCCGCTATGAGTATTTCTGCATCACGGCATGTTTTTGCAAGCTCAACCGTCTTCGTATGGCACAAAGTTACTGTTGCATTTTTCTTAAGAAGCATCATAGAAAGTGGTTTTCCTACTACCATACTCCGTCCTACAACTGTAACTCGTTTGCCAGTAAGATCGATCTGATAATACTCCAGCATATCCATGACCGCCTCCGCTGTACATGGCGCGTAACCGCTTTCGTCTCCATCGAATACTTTTGCCACATTAATCGGACTCATACAATCCATATCCTTTTCCGGATTCAAGATTTTTTTAATCGGCTCTTCATTCAAATGCTTTGGCAATGGACGGAACAAAAGAATTCCGTGAACCGTTGGATCTTCGTTTATTTTCTGAAATTTTGCTTCAAATTCCTCTTGAGCTATATTTTCTGAAAGTTCCAGCACCCGACATTCAATCCCTATCGATTCCATTCTTTTTTTTGCTCCCCGTTCATAGGACAAATCATCCGGTCTGTTTCCTACTCTTACGATTGCAAGACAAGGAGTAATCCCTTTCTCTTTCAAATGCTCCGTTCGAGCAATCAGATTTTCCTTCACTGCATTGGCTACGTCAATGCCTTTCATACATATACTCATTTTGTTCCTCCTACCGGATTTTTCCCAGCACACCGGCATAGACCTTTTCCTGTAATTTTCTGCCGGCATCTATCAACTGCTCTGCTTTTTCATTCAGCATTTCCGCTTTCTCACGATTCTTCATCATCTTTGTGTTAATAAAAATATTAAGAGAAGCGCCTTCCAAGGCAGCTCTTGCAAACAGAATACCAACTCCTACATCGCTCACGGCAAGCTTGCTGCCTTTTTCTCCAAGAACTTCCAGATTCTGCATTGCTTCATATACTGTTTCCATAATCTGAAGTGGAACAATGCTTGCTTCATAAAGCGCAACTTCCATCACGCGCTCTTTTTCCGCTTTTTGCTCATCCGTTTCTTTTGGAAGAGAATAAGCTTTTGCCAGCGGTTCAAAACTCTCTGCATCCTGATCCGTCAATGATATAAGCTTGTCTCTCAATATCTCCAATTTTTCTCGTATTGCAAGTATCTCTTCTTCCACATCTGCATATTTCTTCTTCCCTATTGTCAGGTTTGTCACCATCATTCCAAGAGCTGCTGCAAAAGCGCCTACAGTTGCTGAAGCTCCACCGCCTCCCGGAACCGGTGCAGAAGACGACAATACCTCAAGAAATTCTGTTGCTTTTTGTTCCAACATCATTTTTCAGTATTCCTTTCCTTCTTTATTTTCCCACAAATATAACACATTTAGATCTTTCTTTCAATCATACCGCTTTTCCCACCGGTCTTTTTTAGCAAATGGATTTCTTTTATTTCCATCATCTTATCCAATGCTTTGCACATATCATATACCGTCAAAAGCGCTACCGATACTCCGGTCAAAGCTTCCATTTCTACTCCTGTCTTCCCAGTCACCTTGACAGTACAAGTACAGCCAATCTCCAATGTCTCCGGGTACATTTCAAATGTTATACTGCATTTGGTGATTGGAAGAACATGACACATTGGAATCAGGTCTGATGTTCGTTTTGCTCCCATAATCCCTGCCGTTGTTGCCACAGCAAGTACGTCTCCTTTTCCTACCGTTCCCTGTTCGATCGCTTCATATACTGCTGAATTTACTGCTATTTTCCCACATGCGACAGCTTCTCGAACCGTATCATTTTTTTCGGAAACATCTACCATACGCGCACGTCCTTCTCCGTCAAAATGCGTCAATTCCGTTGTCATATTACTACCTCCATTTTTCAATCTAGGATACTATGATTTCCAAATTATCTCCAACCTTTATTACTCCACCATGGAGCACGATTGCAAACACCCCTTCTCTTGGCATGATACATTCCCCCATCTTTTGAAAAATTTCACATCCATGATGACATTCTTTTCCAATCTGAGTCAATTCCAACACTACGTCATTACATTGAAATCTTGTACCAATCGGTAATGTTTTGAAATCAATTCCTTCCACAACAAGATTTTCACCAAATGCTCCATCTTCTACTACCGCTCCCCTTGCTCGAAAGTCCTCAATTTTCTCATAAGATAACAAACTGACTTGCCGATGCCACTTCCCTGCATGCGCATCTCCTTCGATTCCATAGTCTTCAATAAATACTCCTCTTCTTATATTGGTTTTTTGAGTTCCCTTTTCCGGGCTGGTACAAACCGCGATTACTTTTCCCATTTTCTTATCCTCCGATTTCTGACATTGTTTTCTGCTCAAATCCTTGCCTGTCTGTTTGTTCAAACTGGTGACTGATCGGTTTCTGATAAATCTCTCGTTTCATAACTTCCATAATTTCTTCCAGAGCTGCTCCCTTTCTCAAAAGCTCTTTCAAATCCACTCCACCTGCGTATTGTAAACATGGTTTTAGAAACCCTTCTGCTGTTAATCTGACTCTGTTACATTGGTTACAAAACTTATGCGACATCGCGCTAATAAATCCGATTTCTCCGCAAAACTTTGAAAAACGAACATATACTGCAGGACCATTTCCCAACCGGTTCTTAAGCATCTCCTCTTTACCAAATTCTCGTCTTAAAATCTCCAGGATCTCTTCTTGTGTAAATCCAGCCGTAGTCTTGCCAAACCCAATCGGCATAGGTTCGATAAAGCGCACGGACACCGGTCTATTCTTAGCGAGCGCCGCCAATTCACAGAATTCCTCTTCTGTTGTATCTTTTAACAATACGCAGTTTATTTTTACTTTTACCTGTTTATAAAGCAACGCCGCTTCTATTCCTTCCAAAATCCGCGCCAATTCATCTCTTCTTGTAATTGTTTGATAATGTGCAGGACAAAGTGTATCCAAACTAATATTGATCGCTTGAATTCCAGCTTGTACTAATTCTTCCATCTGTTCTTTCAATAAAACCCCATTTGTAGTGAGTGTAATTTCTTCAATCCCTTTTATCTGATGGAGTTTTCTGACAAGCTCTGCCAGATTTTTTCTAACAAGAGGTTCTCCTCCTGTGAGCTTGATTTTTGTAATTCCATTTTTTACGCCACATTGAACAATTTTTGTAATTTCATCAAACGTCAAAATATCTTGATGCCCTACTGATGTAATCCCATCTTCCGGCATACAATATGTACAGCGGAGATTACAGCGGTCCGTTACCGATATACGCATATAATTTATCGTTCTTCCATATTGATCTATCATCTTATTTCCTTTTTGTATCACACAAAAATCCATTACTGCATCCTTGATACAGCAATGGATCCTGCTTATTTTTCCTTATCGTTTGTATTTTCAGATTGTTCTTCTTTCGCTTCTACAAGTTTACAATTCTTCACTGTCCAGTTCAACACTTCATTTTGAAGAATTGCGTCTTTTACCTGATCTTCTCCAATCGTATCGATCAGAGTCTTTTTATCCGGATATCCATTGTCTGTTGCAAATTTCTCTACTGCTTTATCATATTCTTTCTTTTTAAGCTCCAGCCCTTCTTTTTCTGCAATGAGTTCAATCACTAAAGATTGTTTTAAATACTCTTTGGCCATCTCAGTAATCTGCTTTTTATAGTCCTCTTCCGTCATTCCGGTCTGCTCCAAATACTCCTCAAACTTTACTCCATAAGACTGTTCCATAATCATCTTCATCTGAGAATCTAACTCTTTTTCCTTCTTTTTCAATTCTTCTTCCGGATATTTTACGACTTCTGTATTTTTCATAAGTGCATTCCATGCATTCTCGCGAAGTGTTGCTTCTTCTGTCTGACGATTGCTGTCTTCCAATGTTTTTTTGATTTCTTTCTTATACTCTTCTACTGTTTTTGATGTCTTGGATAATTTTTTTACAAGATCATCTGTAAGTTCCGCATCCTCGCGTTCCTGAATAGAATTAATCGTAATCGTAAAAATTACTTTTGCATTGGAAAGTTCCGGCTTAGCCTCTCCGCCATATCCTTCCGGGAATGTCAATTCTATATCGAATGTTTCATTGAGTTTATGGCCATAGATTCCTTCTTCAAATCCTGGTACATATGTCTCTCCATTTCCGATACTTAAACTTCCTTCATCAAAAACTTCCCCTGTTTCTTTTAATTTTCCTTTATAATCAAACTGTGCGATATCTCCTTCTTTTACCGGACGATCCGTCACTTCTTTTGTCTGTTCACTCAACACAGAATCGATGTAATTCTGCACATCATCATCTGTCACCTCTGTGGAATCTACTTTTTCGACTTCAATCCCTTTGTACTGGGAGATTTTCACATACTTATTGGACAGCTCCTTTCCTCCACCGTTAGAGCATCCTGCAGTAAATAACATACATCCTGCGAGAAGGAGTGCTGCCATACTTTTTTTCTTCATTTTCCTATTCTCCTTTCGAGATTTCATCACATTTCCAAACGCAAATTCATCTCTTCTCTCATTTATTTTCTTTGGATACTATATCATATCTCAAAGGAAAAGGAAAGGACTTGCGCGGAAAGAAAAACAATGGTACAATATTACAAGTGTAAAAACAATACATAGTATATTTTTCAGGAGGATTTTATCGTGAAAACATGGCAGATCGTACTCCTTGTGATTACCGCCGTTTTATTGATTGCTTTAGTCGTATTATATTTCCTAGGAAAGAAAGCTGAGAAAAAACAGGCAGAACAGCAGGAGAAGCTGGATGCAGTTGCACAAAATGTAACTATGCTCATCATCGATAAGAAAAGGATGAAGCTAAAAGAAGCTGGTTTCCCAGCAGTTGTAGTGGAGAATACTCCAAAATATCTTCGTCGTTCCAAAGTTCCTGTTGTAAAAGCAAAGATTGGACCGAAGATCATGACTCTCATGTGCGAAGAATCTATTTTCCCATTGATTCCGATTAAAAAGGAAGTAAAAGCCGTTGTAAGCGGTATTTACATTACAAGTGTAAAAGGAATCCGTGGCGGCCTTGAAACTCCGCAAAAGAAAAAGGGATTTTTTGCAAGATTTAAAAAAGACAAAGATAATAAGTAAACGCAATGGCATCGGATATCCGATGCCATTCTTATTTCTTTGCCTTTTTATACAGTCATACCAACACTTTTCGGCTGAATCGTAATCTCAATCTCACATTCAGCAATCGCTTCTTCATTCACTTCCAAATTATAATGAATGTTTACAAAAATTCGTTCCTCTTCTTCTACTACTTCCATATGTTTTGTATGAATGCCCATCATAAGTTGTCCAAATGGAGTCTTATATCCCGTAAGATGTTTTTTGCCTTGTTCAAATATCATATGGGTATTGGTGATTCCGTTCTTCATGATTTCAATCATATTTTTATCTGAAATCTTTATTTTATTTTTTGTAACTCCCGGTATACCCTCTGCCACTTCGTCATACAAGATATAATGTTTCCCATTTTTGCAGAAATAGCTAGCAGGAGTAACGACTTCAATTGGTCCATCTGTCAAATCTCCCTTTTCAATAGCATCTGTATGCATTCCTGCTATTGTAATCAATACATCTTTTGTCATCTTATCTCCTAGTATTCTTCTATATTAATATGTTCAATCCAGTTGATGTTACATGGAAGGATTGAATTCGCAAAATTTTTAAATTTTACAGGGGCATCACTTGAATAAAATTCATACCAAGCTTTCGTTCCGTCTTTTTTCTCCATATCTTCCTCAGCCAACATTTTTTTTAAATCCATTGCTGTTTCATATGCCGGATTCACAATATGGATTTCTTCCCCCATATATTCATGGATATCAAATCGAAGAAGCGGGTAATGCGTACAACCGAGGATTAAAGTGTCAATTCCGGATTTTCTCATATCTTGAAGATAGATATCAATAATTTGACGCGTAACCTCATGTTTTGCAAAACCTTCTTCAATCAACGGTACAAAAAGAGGACAAGCTTTTCCAACTACCTCGACACTTGGATCTTCCTCCTGCATCAGTTTCGTGTACATTTCACTTTTAATGGTCGCTTCTGTACCAATAACACCGATTTTTTTATTCCTTGTTTCTCTCACCGCAGCTCTCGCTCCCGGCACAACCACTCCAAGAATCGGAAGATTGGTTTCTTTTCTTACAATATCCAGCGCCAATGCACTTGCTGTATTGCATGCGATCACAATCGCTTTTACTTCTTTTGTCTGAAGAAAGCGAATGATCTGCCTTGAGAAACGAATGATCGTATCTTTGGATTTACTTCCGTAAGGTACTCTTGCAGAATCCCCGAAATAGACTATATTTTCATTGGGAAGGTGGCGCATGATTTCTCTCATAACAGTTAATCCGCCTACTCCCGAATCAAACACCCCGATTGGTGCATTGTTATTGTTACACAAGATTCTAAATCTCCTTTCGCATTAGATCGATAAATCTTTTGCGATCTTATACTGATATTCTGGAATTACTTTTTTCATGCTTAATGCTTCATCAATATCGAAATCTAAGTATTCTCCATGCTTATAGCCTACTACACGATTTGTTTTTCCTTCACAAAGAAGTTCTACTGCTTTTGCTCCCATAATCGATGCATACACACGATCCTTGCAAGTCGGACTTCCGCCACGCTGCATGTGACCTAAAATCGTAGCTCGAGTTTCCATTCCGGTTGCTTCCTCAATTCTCTTTGCCATATTCATTGAGTCTCCGATTCCTTCTGCATTGATGATGATATAATGCTTTTTCCCACGTTTTCTATTATCTAAAATATTCTGAATGATCTGTTCTTCATTGTAATCGTGTTCTTCCGGAAGAAGGATCTGCTCTGCACCATTGGCAATTCCGCACCATAATGCAAGATATCCTGCATCTCTTCCCATTACTTCGATAATACTGCATCTTTCATGAGAAGTAGAAGTATCACGTACTTTATCAATTGCTTCCATTGCAGTATTGACCGCTGTATCAAATCCGATCGTATACTCTGTACAATCAATATCAAGGTCAATGGTTCCCGGAATACCAATTGTATTGATTCCCAAATTGGATAATTTCTGAGCTCCTGCAAAAGATCCGTCTCCGCCAATCACTACAAGTCCTTCGATTCCGTATTTTTTTAAGATTCCAGCCGCTTTTCTCTGTCCTTCCTCTGTTCGCATTGCCTTACAGCGTGCTGTCTGCAGAATGGTTCCTCCTCGCTGAATGGTGTCGGACACGTCTCTTGCATTCAGACTGATGATCTCTTCTCTTAAGAGTCCGTGATATCCTCTTCGAATTCCTTGCACATTCAGTCCTCTCGCAATTGCGGTTCTTACTACTGCACGAATAGCAGCATTCATCCCTGGTGCATCTCCACCACTTGTCAATACTCCGATTGTCTTAATTTGGTTCTCCATCTTATTCCTCCATCCACCTGATGAGATCAAGTTCTATTTTCTCTATATACGTGTTTTATTTTAACCTAACTATACTTGTTTTTCAATGGATTTTTCCACTACTTTTACCCGTTTCTCTCCGTAGCAATTGGTCAATCTGCCAAGCAAAATCTGATCAATTCCTACATTTCGATTCATCGGAAGCCGTTTGATCGCTTTTTCCTCTTTACAGTAAATCACAACCGAATCCGGTCCTTCTGACGACTTTAACATTTGATAAAGATTCTGTTCCTCTTTTAAATATTCTGCTTTGTTCTCATATTGAATCCATAATTCTTTTTTTATTTCTTCAAAAGGTACAATATTTTCACAAATCAATTTGCTAGCGCTTTCATCTTCTTCGGACACGCGTCCTCTCACAAATATTTTACTGTCATCTTCCAAATACTGTTTATTCTTTTCGTAATCTTTCGGAAAAACAACTACCTCTACCGTTCCTAACAAATCTTCCAACGTCAAAAATGCCATGACTTTATTTGTCTTCGTATGCTTAATCGTCTTCGCTGCGATCAAGCCTCCCACGACTTCTCTTGATCCATCTCTCACTTTAGAATGTCCGGTTTCCTCGTCAGGTTGAAAGTCAAGCGTTGTTGCAGAAATACTTCTTCTCCATCTTTGCTCGTATTCTTCCAATGGGTGTCCGCTAACATACACTCCGAGCACTTCTTTTTCAAATGCAAATAAATTCGACTTCTCATATTCTCCTACGTTCGGAAGAGGTATATCAAACTCTTGTTTTTCTTCCTCTCCGACAAGATCAAACAAAGTCATTTGACCGCTCATAGAATATTTCTTTTCTTGATTCACCTGTTCCAGAATTTGAATATAAATCATCATTTTCTGTTTTCTTGTTCCTGCAAGACTGTCTAGCGATCCTGATTTGATAAAATTCTCAATCGTTCGTTTATTTACCTCTTTGGAACTCAGTCGTTCAATAAAATTCTTTAACGTCGTAAACGCCCCCCCTAATGTACGTTCTCGAATAATCGCTTCAATTACCGGACGACCGATACTCTTAATTGCTGCAAGTCCATAGCGAATTTTACCACCATCTACAGAAAAGTTTCCTTCTCCTTTATTAATATCCGGCGGTAAAATTTCAATTCCCATTTGACGGCAAGAATAAATATATTCTGATACTTTTCCCGGGTTGTCAATGACCGACGTCATGAGCGCCGCCATAAATTCTACCGGATAATAGTATTTTAAATAAGCTGTCTGATACGCCACAACCGCATAAGCTGCCGCATGAGATTTATTGAATGCGTACTTTGCAAAATCAATCATCTCATCATAAATTTTATTGGCGACATGTTCTGAAATTCCGTTGGCGATACAGCCCGGAACTCCTTCTTCTTCATTTCCGTAGACAAAGTTCTGACGTTCCCTTTGCATCACATCGCCCTTTTTCTTGGACATGGCACGACGCACAAGATCGCTTCGTCCTAATGTATAGCCCGCCAGATCACGCACAATCTGCATAACCTGCTCTTGATAGACGATACAGCCATAAGTCGGTTTTAAAATCGGCTCAAGCTGTGGACAATCGTAAGTAATGGCGCCTGTATTATTTTTCCCTTTAATATACTGTGGAATAAAATCCATAGGTCCCGGACGATACAAGGAAATTCCTGCTATGATATCTTCCAGATTCTGTGGTTTCAATTCTTTCATGAAGCTTTTCATTCCGCTTGATTCCAGCTGAAATACCCCATCTGTTCTTCCGGTTCCAATCGAATCCAATACGGCTTTATCATTATAATCAATGGCATGCATGTCAATGACTTTTCCCGTACTTTTTTCTGCCAGTTTTACTGCATTTTGGATCACGGTGAGCGTACGAAGTCCAAGAAAATCCATTTTCAAAAGTCCCAGTTCTTCCAATGTTGTCATTGTAAACTGTGTTGTGACCGCTCCGTCTGCCCCCAAAGATAGTGGAACATATTCATCTACCGATTTCTGACTGATCACAACTCCGGCAGCATGCATGGAAGTATGCCGCGGCAGACCTTCCAAGCGAAGGGACATATCAATCAATTCTTTTACCTGCGGATCATTTTCATATACCTTTTTCAATTCCGGATTGTTGAGCGCTTTGGTCAACGTAATATTCAGCTCCGTCGGTATCATTTTGGCAATACTATCCACAAATGCATACGGAAGATCCATTACCCGTCCCACATCACGGATTACACCACGGGCGGCCATCGTACCAAATGTGACAATCTGCACAACTCGATCCGCTCCATATTTTCTCACAACATAGTCAATGACTTCCTGTCTTCTTTCGAAACAGAAATCAATATCAATATCGGGCATGGATACTCGTTCCGGATTCAAAAAACGTTCAAAAAGAAGTTGATATTTGATTGGATCGATATCTGTAATCCCAAGTGTATAGGATACGATACTTCCCGCTGCACTTCCTCGCCCCGGGCCGACCATGATCTCATGATCCCTTGCATATTTGATAAAATCCCATACAATCAGGAAGTAATCCACATACCCCATCTTTTGTATGACACCCAATTCATATTCCAGGCGTTCTTTTAGTTCTTCTGTTACCGGTGTGTATCTTCTCTCTAAACCTTCAAAACAAAGTTTATTCAAATATTCCCATGATGTATAACCTTCCGGCACATCATACCTTGGAAGCTTCGTGACACCAAATTCTATCTCCACTTCACAGCGATCTGCGATTTTCTGTGTATTTTCAAGCGCCTGAAGAGCATATGGGAATAGCGCAGCCATCTCTTCCGGAGACTTCACATAGTATTGTCCACCTTCATATCGCATACGATTCTCATCATCTAATTTCTTTCCCGTCTGAATACAAAGAAGAATGTCATGCGGTTTTTCATCCTCTGCAAATGTATAATGAACATCATTCGTAGCAACCAGTTCTATGCCTGTATCTTGAGATAAACGTAACAGTTGTTGGTTTACCATACCTTGCTCAGGGATTCCATGATCTTGCAGTTCTAAATAAAAGTGATCTTTTCCGAATATCTTTTCATAACGCTCTGCAGCTCTTTTTGCTTCTTCATACATACTTCTTGCCAGATTTCTCTGTACTTCTCCGGCAAGACAGGCGCTCAGCGCAATGATTCCTTCATGATATTCTTCCAACAATTCCAAATCTACACGAGGTTTATAATAATATCCTTCTACAAAACCTTTAGATACGATTTTTACAAGATTGGCATATCCTTTATTATTCTCTGCCAAAAGAACAAGATGATAATAGCGGTCTTCATTGGTCCCTGCCTCTTTGTCAAACCGTGATCCTGGCGCTACATAGACTTCACACCCAAGAATCGGTTTGATCCCTGCCTCTTTCGCCGCACGGTAAAAATCGATCACGCCGAACATGACACCGTGATCTGTAATCGCCGCACTATTCATTCCAAGTTCTTTCACTCTTGCAACATATTCTTTGATTTTATTCGAACCATCTAATAAACTGTATTCCGTATGAACATGTAAGTGTGCAAAATTCATAGTTATCCTCTATTTCTAATCATAATCGTTTCATTTGTAATCGTGATTTTTCCTTCTTTTAATAATCGTCCGACTGCACGTTTGAACGCATTTTTACTCAATCCAAATTCTTTTTTGATCAATTCCGGATCTGCTTTATCCGTAAATGGAAGTGTTCCTCCATATTCTTCCATTCTCTTATAAATCAGGTTCGCATCCTGATCCATCTGCTCCGGAATCTTATTTCGAATACTCAAATCTAATTTACCATCTTCTTTTACAGCAGCAACACGCGCTTCGATCACTTGTCCCACTCGCAGTTTCCCGTAAACTTCTTTTTTCGGAATCAATGCAGAATATAGATTATCTACAGCTACAAACACGCCAAATTCAGGACTCGTATCATAGATGATTCCTGTTACATGATCGTCTTTTTTATATGGAGAATCTTGACGAAGAAGTCCATATACTTTCATTGTTGCGCATAATCGTTCACTTTTATCAATATAAAGCGACACAAGACATTTGTCTCCTTTTTCCACACGAGCCGTCTGCTGACGAAATGGAAGGAACAGATCTTTTTCCAGTCCCCAATCCAAGAATGCTCCATATTTTCCGGTATCCGCAACTGTCAAAACCGCCAATTCTCCAAGTGTTACCTTTGGTTCATTTGTTGTTGCAATCAATCGATCCGAAGAATCCTTATATAAAAATACCTCCACCGGATCTCCGATCTCTACTCCTTCCGGCACCTGTTTTTTAGGAAGCAGTACTTTTTCTTCCTCATTTCCAAGGTACACCCCAAAGTCTACTTTCTTTACTACCATTAACATCTGTTTTTTTCCTAATTTCATCATGATTATTCTCCTGTAAATTCTACTGCAGCAAATAACTGCCCATCTTTATCACAAAGTTTCACTATCGTACCCTTCTCGTCTTCATGGATCATCGGATACATAATATCTCCGTATACTGCCGATTTCTTATATTCCACACGAATCTGTCCAAGGAACATCTCTTTCGGCAATAACTCTAATGCCATTTCTATGTATCTGCTGTTATTCACGTGTCCATTTGTATCAATTTGTGCTTTTCTAACCGGAAAAGATGGTCTTTGTTCCCATTCTTCCGGAAGCATCAGCTTTCGCGGCGCATAGTCCATCTTGAGCTTTGGCTCTATCTGATATGCGGCAATCTCCTCTTCTGTCGGCTTGGTCGGACGTCCCTTTTCCATATCCATAAACACCCAAATGGAGTTGGCACAAGCAAGTATTTCACCCTTCTCATCCTTCAACACAAAATTTCTCGTACCATAAAGCCCATGAAATTCTGTTGGCCATGTACTTATTTCCACGTACTCTCCGATCTTCGGATAACGTTTCACAACAATTTGCCAGGAAGAGAGAACCCAACCTCTCTTATGCGCTTCTAAAAATTCGATTCCCACTCCAATGTCTTCTGATTGAAACGTACTGCAATCTTGAAAATAATTCACGATTCCTGTCAAAGTCAAATGCTTCGTGTGATCTGTTTCACTATAACGCACCCTTTGCTTCATTGTATACATGCCTATTCCTCCTAGTCATCGTCCTTTCCAAAAAAGAACCATTTTATCTTAAATTTTGACGTTGCCGTCACCATTTCGTACTCCTCTTCTTCCAAAACTGTCTCCAATTCTTGTTTTCCTTCCTTTGGTACTACTGCATGTACCGAATCCAAAAAGCAAAGATTAGGGTACAGAACACACCACCAGTTTTTTCCTTTGGCGCTTCCGATTTCAATACGTAATGCTTCATACCAACCTGCCGGAAACATAACATCTCCGTACGTTTTATCCGGAAAATAGCTGGTTGTAAGTTCTGCTTTTACCGAATAGGTATATCCTTCTTCCCTGATAACTTCCTGCGCTACTTTTTCCAGCTCTCCTGCATGACTTCTCGTCCATGCTTTTGTCATCTCAACATTCTTCGCATTTGGAAGCTGTTCTTTCATGTAGGAAATTACCCGTTCTTTTACTTTCATTTTCAAGTTTTGGTCATTTTCTCTATCACTATTGGCAAGTACATGAAATCGGAGTACTTCCCCGGCAAGTTTATGCTGAACCTCTGACACTTTTGCTTCTACTTTCTGTATACGTTGTTCAACCAGCATCCCTGTAGATATTCCCGCGATCAACATAGCAATCGCCATACAAATACTTGTCCTTATATAACTTTTTTTCTTCCATTCTGTCATAGTATGTAATCCTCTCTTCCCAATATTCTTTTCTGTGAAAAAAGGATTACCGGAAATTCATCATTTATTCCGATTCTTTACTATTTTTTTGTACGGATTGAATCAATCACAGCCGCAACCTGATTGTCAATATGACGGCATACTACCTCAGCCGCTTCTTTTTTCTTACGCTTTTCAATATTTTGAATAATCTCCTGATGTTCCGCGATCAAAGTCGAATGGACTTCTTTCTTTTTCAAATGCTCGACACGATAGCGATACATCTGTTCTCTAAAATTATTCAAAAGCTGAATCAAGCGTTCATTGTCCGTTGCCATAAAAATGACATCATGAAATTTTACATCTACCTCTGCAATTTTCGTTACATCATCAATTTTTAAGATTTCTTCAAATTCTTTTGCCGCTTCCTTCAATTCACGAATTTGCATTTTGGTCATTCGATCACATGCAAGGTTTACCGCAAGTTCTTCCAACGCTTTCCGTACTTCCAAAACATCACGCAGACTCTTTTCCGTAATATCCGCTACTTCAGCGCCTCTCCTTGGAATAACGATTACCAATCCTTCTAATTCTAATTTACGAATCGCCTCACGAATCGGCGTACGGCTTACACCGAGTTTATTTGCAAGCTGAATCTCCATCAAACGTTCTCCCGGTTTTAATTCTCCTCTTAAAATCGCCTGACGAAGTGTATTGAATACAACATCTCTAAGTGGCAGATATTCGTTCATATTCAATGTAAAGTTTGCTTCCATTCCCATTGTTATCTCCTTCTTGTATTATGAATATTGGTCACATAAATCTGTTTCGCCAATTTTTTCTCCTTAAGTACGTTATACGCTTTTTTCGCGGTTCTCCGATCCTCAAATATTCCAAATACAGTCGGTCCGCTTCCGCTCATCATAGCATTCAGCGCTCCTTCCTGTATCATCACCTGTTTGATGTTCTCTATTACGGGATATAGTCCAATTGTTACGCCCTCCAATACATTCCCCATCGAGGATGCAACTTCTGCAAGCTTCCCATTCTCCAATCCTAACATCAAACGATCGATATCCGGATGTTCCACATCCTTTAAAGCATCAAATTTCTCATATACGATTTTTGTGGATACACTGAGCCCCGGTTTTGCGATCAAAACATAGCATTTCGGCATTGGAGGAAGAGGAGTCAAAATCTCCCCAATCCCTTCAGCCAAAACCGTTCCCCGCATAATACAATACGGTACATCTGCTCCTAGTTTCACACCTCTGTCCTTCAACTGTTGCTCTGTAAGTCCAAGCCCGTACATCCGATTCATTCCAAACAATACAGCCGCCGCATTAGTGCTTCCCCCTGCCATTCCTGCAGCTACCGGAATGAATTTTTTAAGTCGAATCCGAATTCCTTCTGTAATTCCAAATTCATCTCGTAATAATTTTGCCGCTTTGTATGCAATATTATTCTCATCTACAGGAAGATAGGAAAGATTCGTTTCCAAATGGATTCCCGGTTCTTTTGTTTTTTCAAGAATTACGTCATCATAAAGATGAATAGTCTGCATAACCATTCGAACATCATGATATCCATTTTCTCTTCTTCCAAGTACATCAAGACCTAAATTAATCTTCGCCAATGCCTTCAGTTCTAATTTATCCATAGTCCGCTCCTTTGTATCTTGTATACATTATACTTAGAGTATACTCATATTTTCTTGAAAAATCAATATCCGATCCCCTACTTTTATCACATCGGTTTCCAGTCCGTTTACTTCTTTCAATCGTTCTGTCGTTGTATGATAGCGTTTCGCAAGATCCCACAATTCCTCGCCGTCTTTTACCAGATATCCGATGATTCCGGGCGTTTTCTTATTTCCATCCAGAACAGGTTCTTCCAGAGAAAAATCTGTCATGATATCTTCATTCCATGGACGTTTAATCAAACTATGAAAAGCTAATATTGCTTTTACTTCTATATCTCCGCCTCCCAACAAAGATACCGCTAACTGTTCTAGTACCGGTTGAATCTCATAGCGCGCATCCGAGGTAATTGTTTCACATTCCAACAAATAAGAGAATGGAATCATACCTTGCCATACAGCAAATGGAACTTCATCGCTTTCTTTCACATAAAGGAATCGAAGATGCAAGATTCCTTCTATTTGGACTCCGTCTGTCACAGTCTCCATCCGTTCTACCTGCACTCTTCCACTATTGCAGCAAATCTGCAGCACATCTTCCCGAAGTTCCGGCAAGGAAAGTTGTTCTGTCAATTTACATTTTGAATGATTTTGAATAAGAAGTTTTTCAAGCGTTGCTTCTTGCCGTTCTATCTGACACTCCTTTTCTACAGAATACATATCAGCAAGTACTTCTACGGTCTCCTCCTCATAAACTGCTAACTGAAGTTGCAAGGTTCCTTCAATTCCGAGCGTCCTCATCTCACCATCTTCGTCCATTTTTACGTCTACATTGACATCATCCAAAGCTGCGCGGATGTGATGATACATCGATGCGTCCACATTAGAGCACTCTACCCGCCCATTATAAGGAATGATCTGTTCTGTCCAATCTGTTTTCCCCTCCGGAGACTCATAGAGGCAAAAAACCATAAGTTCTCCCGAAATATTTATCTCATCTTCTCCAAGCTTTGTATCTAGCTTCCGACTCTCCACATCACTCCATAAAAGTGTTCCTATATTTTCTCTTGTTCCGGATAATACAAGCTCCTCTTTGATACGGTATGTATCCTTCTTAAGCGTATGCAAAGTCAATACTTGCATACTCCGTTTCTTCTGATACAACGAAGCATCACCTTCCACATCAACCGGCAATGCAATATCTCGAATGATGTCTTTTCCAATTTCCACCTCTGCCATCGCTCTCAAACTAAGTTTTCTGGAATGGATCAAAGAAATAGAGAGTTCTACTGCTGCATGGAGTAAACTATACGGCTCTTCTCCTCCATCTTCTACATAAACCATTTCCTCAAATGGCAGTTTCCCTTCCAATGAAGCCAAATGTGGATCTCCGCTTTCTGTCACATATAGAATTGCATAATATAGTTTCCCGCTTATTCGGACATAGTTTTCCATCCGCTGTAATTCTTCTACTGCCAGCTTTCCTTTTCCCATTACAATTCTTCCAATATCATCTTTGACATCCGGCACGTTCAGATCATCATCAATGTAAAATTGATCTGCCACCTTTTTCCCCATTACATTCGTATGTACCTGTTTCTTTACAAATTCCATCTAACTCCTCCTTCAAATCATACTATTCAAACACGACATTCTTTCCGACAGACGAAATCTTTACCACAATATATGGCTGCGTCTTTTCACGAATAATCTTTTCTTTCTTAGACGGTCCCAGTAACTCTGTACGAATACAAAGTGCATTTTCTGTCTCATAACACGCTTTTACCGCTACTTGATATCCGGTTGTATCCTTCTCTTCGTACCCTTTGGCAAGATAAAGAATTCCTTGATCTTCATAGGTCATTCGAAATTCTTCCTTCTTTCTTTCCTGAATCTGTTTCTTTAATTCCTCCGGCACGTCTTCCTCGCATAGTACTGTGTAATCCAGATCTCTCAATTTTTCTGTCTGAATCTTTTGCACGGAGCAAGCAGATATCGTCAGAACGATTCCAAGACATACCACACAAAACAGCCTCTTCTTCACAACATTTCCCCATACTCCGGTTTCCTTATATCCTATTATCATTCTTGTGTTTTTATGCTCGCTCTAGTATAATATTCCATGTAACTTATAAGAAGGAAGGTATAGACCTATGAAATTTGAAACAGCCGAAAATACTTGCGAACCGGAACCGCGTGTATCCGGTATTTTACTACATCCAACTTCTTTTCCATCTCCTTACGGCATCGGCGACCTCGGGAAAGAAGCATACCAGTTTATCGATTTTTTGGAAAAAGCCGGTCAGCATCTATGGCAAGTTCTTCCACTTACTCCGACAGGATTTGGCGATTCTCCTTATCAGAGTTTTTCTGCTTTTGCGGGGCAACCGCTTTTGATCAGTCCTGATCACCTTGTAGAATTAGGGCTTCTCGAAGAGAAAGATTTAACATCATGCCCTGTTACAGACACTGACCGAGTAGATTACGGTACGATCATCCCATGGAAGAATGTTATTTTAAAAAAGGCTTATGAAAACTATCGTCACACTTCAGATAAAATGCTTCTCGAAGAATATGATTCTTTCTATGAAAATAACCGTTTTTGGTTAGATGATTATGCACTTTTTATGGCATGCAAAGACGCACATAACGGCGCTCCGTGGACCGAGTGGGAAAAAGAGTATCGGATTCCTTCGCCTGCATTCCTTGCAAAGCTTAAGACAGAATTAAAAGCAGACATCTATTACTATCATTTTGTCCAATTTATGTTTTTCAAAGAATGGTATGCTCTGAAAGAATATGCCAACAAAAAAGAAGTCAAAATCATTGGTGATATTCCAATCTTTGTATCCATGGACAGCGCTGATGTTTGGGCGAACCAGCATCTCTTCCAGTTAGATACAAAAGGATACCCAACCGTAGTAGCAGGAGTCCCGCCGGATTATTTTTCAGAAACCGGCCAGCTTTGGGGCAATCCACTTTATGACTGGAACGCCCACAAAAAAGACGGCTACAAATGGTGGATTTCCCGTATCCGCAATCAGCTTGATCTCGTAGATTACTTACGAATCGATCATTTCCGTGGATTTGAAGCATATTGGGCAGTTCCATACGGTGAAGAGACAGCTATCAATGGCAAATGGAAACCAGGACCAAACGAAGACTTGTTCCTTGCCATCGAAAAAGCTTTGGGAGATGACCTTCCGATCATCGCAGAAGATCTAGGAGTCATCACCCCGGAAGTAGAAAAACTTCGTGACCGTTTCCGCTTCCCGGGTATGAAGGTTCTGCAATTTGCATTCGAATCCGAAGGCGAAAGCAGTTTCCTTCCTCACCAGTTTACAACAACAAATTGTGTTTGTTACACCGGAACCCATGACAACGATACGACGCGGGGCTGGTATGAAACTGCAACGGAAAAAAGCCGGGATAAAGTTCGCCGCTATATGAATACCGACGGTGGTATGGTACATATGGATTTTATCCGCACATGTCTTGGAACCATTGCGGCCTATGCGATTTTTCCACTTCAGGATCTTCTTGGTGTCGGAAAAGAAGGACGCATGAACACACCCGGCGTTGCTGCCGGAAACTGGGAATGGCGTTACCAAAAGGGTATGCTCACCGAAGATTTGGCAAAAAATCTACTGGAATTATCCCATTTATATGGAAGATATTAGGAGGTAGCATCATGATACGTTTTTTACTTGTCGCTTCAAGCGTTATCCTGTTTTTGATCCTGTTTAGTCCTGTACTTGTTATCGAATGGATTATCGGAAAATTTAACAAAGAAAAAAAAGATTACAGTTCTCTTCGGATCGTACAAAATGCATTCAAATTCATTTTGTGGATCACCGGTGTAAAAGTGACTGTGATCGGAGAAGAAAATGTACCGGATGAAGCGGTGTTGTTTATCGGAAATCACAGAAGTTTCTTCGATATTCTTCTGACATACTCACGCTGTAAGCGATTAACGGGATATGTTGCAAAGAAAGAAATGGATCGCTTCCCACTTCTGAATAATTGGATGCGTAATCTCTACTGCCTCTTTTTAGACAGAGAGAATCCAAAAGAAGGATTGAAAACTATTTTGACAGCCATTGATTATGTGAAAAAGGGAATTTCTATCTGCATTTTCCCAGAAGGAACAAGAAATAAAGGGGAAGAATTATCTATGCTCCCATTTAAAGAAGGTTCTTTTAAAATCGCATCTAAGACAGGATGTGCCATTGTTCCGATTTCGCTCAACAATACTGCTGAAATTTTTGAAAATCATTTTCCAAAAATCAAAAAAGCACATGTCATTATAGAATACGGGAAACCTATATATTATAAAGACTTGGATAAAGAAACTCAGAAACACGTTGGTGTCTACTGTCAGAATCTGATCCAAGAAACCATCAACAGAAATTCCGCTATGCTTTAAGCACAGCCCAAAAGGGGATAGAATTATGAACAGCAGAAATTTAACTTTACTAACTGATTTTTACGAACTTACCATGATGCAAGGGTATTTTAAAAACAATGAAAAAGATATGGTTGTATTTGACGTATTTTTCAGAGCCAACCCTTGCAACAACGGATATTCTATCGCTGCCGGATTAGATCAGGTAATCGACTATATCAAAAACCTGAACTTTTCTTATGAAGATGTAGACTATTTAAGAAGTCTCGGCATGTTTAGCGAAGAATTCCTACATTATATCAGCGGATTTCATTTTAGCGGCAGCATCTATGCCATTCCGGAAGGAACTGTTGTATTTCCAAAGGAACCTCTTATCAAAGTAATCGCTCCGATCATGGAAGCTCAGCTTGTTGAAACCGCAATCCTAAACATTATCAACCATCAGTCTTTGATCGCAACCAAAACTGCCCGTGTTGTATTTGCAGCCGGCGGAGATCGTGTTTTGGAATTTGGACTTCGTCGAGCACAAGGTCCGGATGCCGGTCTATACGGCGCAAGAGCAGCTATGATCGGTGGTTGTGCCGCAACGTCCAATGTACTTGCCGGTGCAGAATTTGGCGTGCCGATCAGCGGAACTCATGCCCATAGCTGGATTATGAGCTTCCCTGACGAATATACAGCATTCAAAAAATACTCTGAGCTATATCCTAACGCTTGCTGTCTCCTCGTAGACACTTATGACACCTTAAAATCTGGACTTCCAAATGCTATTCGTGTCTTTACAGAGATGCGGGAATCCGGCATGGAATTAAAAAATTACGGAATTCGTCTGGACAGCGGCGACTTGGCATATTTATCCAAAAAAGCGCGTAAAATGCTAGATGCCGCAGGCTTTGAAGATGCATTTATCTCTGCATCCAACGATTTGGATGAATACTTGATCCACGACCTAAAAATGCAGGGAGCTCAGATTACGGCATGGGGCGTTGGCACGCACTTGATCACGTCCAAAGATTGTCCTTCTTTCGGAGGCGTCTACAAATTAGCTGCCATTGCCGACAAAGACGGAACTTTCACGCCTAAAATTAAATTGTCTGAAAACACAGAAAAAATCACAAATCCAGGGAACAAAACAATCTTCCGAATCTATGAAAAAGAAACCGGTAAGATCAAAGCCGATCTGATCAGCTTTGCAGATGAAGTAATCGATCCGCAAGAAGATCTTCTCTTATTCGATCCGGTTGATACATGGAAGAAAACTCTGCTGGAAGGCGGCACATACGAGGTGCGCGAGCTTCTTGTTCCTGTGTTTATCAACGGAGAATGTGTCTACCAATCTCCTTCTGTTATGGAGATTGCCAAATACTGTGAGCAGGAAAAGGAAACGCTTTGGGACGAAACGAAGCGTCTCTTCTACCCGCACAAAGTATATGTAGATTTATCACAAAAACTATATGATGTGAAACAAAAATTACTCAATAAAATGAGCCTAAAAGAACTTTAAGGAGGATGTGACCTATGAAACATATGTCCTTACAAAATATTGCTTCTGCCTGCCAAGGCACATACTATGGCGAAGAATCTAAAAAAGAATTGGAAATCACCGGCGTCGCTATCGACAGCCGCAAAATTGAACAAGGATTTCTCTTCGTTCCAATCAAAGGGGAACGGGTAGATGGTCACAACTTTATTCCTCAGGTTATGGAAAACGGCGCTCTTTGCACACTTTCCGAAAAAGAACTTCCGAATGCTGACTATCCCTATATTCTTGTAGACTCTACAGTACAGGCTCTGCAGGATCTTGCCATGTACTACCGTAGTTGCCTGAATATCAAGGTAGTTGGAATTACCGGAAGTGTCGGAAAGACAAGTACAAAGGAAATGGTTGCTTCTGTATTGGGGCAAAAATACTCTGTATTAAAAACAGCCGGCAACTTCAATAACGAGATCGGACTTCCTCTCACTATTTTTAATATTCGCGAAGAGCATGAAGTTGCCATTTTGGAAATGGGAATTGATGGGTTTGAGCAGATGCATTGCCTTGCCAAAATTGCCCGTCCGGATATCGGTATCATCACCAATATCGGCTGCTGCCATTTGGAAGCCTTAGGAGACCGTGACGGTGTACTAAAGGCAAAAACCGAGATGTTCGACTTTATGAACGAGAATCCGATCATCCTCTTAAACGGCGATGACGATAAACTTTGTACGGTAGAAGAAGTCGACGGACAAAAGCCTGTCTTTTTCGGCCTTGAAGACTCCAACGCTTATTATGCAACAGATATAGAATCTCTAGGATTGAAAGGCACAAGATGTACTTTACATCTTGCAGACGGCAATACCGTAACCGCACAAATCCATATTCCAGGTAACCACATGGTGTACAATGCATTGGCCGGAGCCGCTGCCGGATGCGCTCTTGGACTTACACCGGAAGAGATCAAAGCAGGAATCGAAAAACTCGTTCCCGTAGCAGGACGAAACAATTTGATCGAGACAGAACATCTTCTCATCATCGACGATTGCTACAATGCCAATCCAATGTCCATGAAAGCATCTTTGGACGTCCTTGCCAATGCACTAGGAAGAAAGGTTGCGATCATAGGTGATATGAAGGAGCTTGGAGAGAACGAAAACTCCCTTCACTTCGAAACCGGTATCTATGCATCAGAAAAAGGCATTGATATGATCTGCTGCATCGGACCTCTTGCAAAATATATGGCAGAAGGCGCTCGTGAAGCAAAGGAATCTCAAGATTACAATGAACATCAGATTGTGTGTTATTTTGAAACAAAAGAAGACTTCCTGGCTCAGATGAACACACTCATCGAAAAAGGAGATACCATTCTCGTGAAAGCTTCGAACAGTATGAAGTTCACAGAGATTGTAGAACTATTGCAAACTATGACATTCTAATGAGGATTGCATAGATTGCATATACAATAAAGGCATCGGAACTTTTCAGAACCGATGCCCTTTTATTTTTATTTTTCCAACTCTTCTTTTAACTGCAACACCGTTTTCCCTAAAATCGGATGCCGTTTATATGGTGCAATCTCTGCCAGGGGCACAAGCACAAAATCCCGTTTCTGCATTTCTATATGCGGAATCTGTAAAGTCTCCGTATCCAGCACAAGATCATCATACATCAGAATATCTATGTCCAATGTACGGTCTCCCCAATGAACAAGACGTTCTCTTCCCGCTGCCCGTTCAATTTCATGAAGCTTCTCCAAAAGCTCCTGTGGTGTCAAAAGTGTTCTTACCACCATGGCGCCATTTAAAAATGTATTCTCCGCCACTCCGCCATACGGCTCCGTCGAAATCCAATCCGACACTCTTTCTACTCGACACCCTTCCACACCATTCATTGCCTCAACTGCCTGATCCAGATACGCCTTTTTATCTCCCATGCTGGAACCAAGCGCGAGATATGCGGTATGCCAACCTCGCTCAATTTCCACCGATACCGTTTCTAGCGGAAGCCCTACCGGCGCCCAAGGTTTCTGAATCTCCAAACGCACACCTTCTAGATTCCCGGTCTCTAAGAGAAGCGCTTTCGCCAACTGCTCTGCAACAGTTTCGATCAACATATATGTATGTTCCTGCAGAAACTTTGTAATAAATTGACTGACTTCTCCATAATGAATGGATTTTGTCAGATCATCTCGAAGACCAGCCTCTCTCGTCTCCGTAAAAAGCGTTGCCGAAACTACGAATTTCTGTCCCAGTTTATTTTCCTCCGGAAATACCCCATGATTGGCAAATACTTCCAAATTCTTAATGTTAATTTTATCCATCGTCTTTTCCTTATCTTCCTAAAATTGCTTCCGTCATTCGAATCACACGCGCATTTTCCTTCACATCGTGTACACGCACAAACGCCGCTCCCCGCATCATTCCAATGACCGTAGTTGCTAATGTTCCTTCCACACGTTGATCTTTTGGAAGATCCAATGTCAACGCAATGACAGACTTTCTTGACGTTCCAAGAAGAATCGGCAGATTGAATTTCTTCAACGCATCTAAACGATTGATCGCTTCCAGATTGTTTTCATACGTCTTACCAAATCCAACTCCCGGATCCAACATAATACTTTCTCTCGCAATCCCTGCCTTATCCGCGATAACAAGCGTCTCTTCTAGATCTCTTAACATATCCGGAATAAATTCTTGATAATCCGGCTCTTTTCGATTGTGCATCAAGCAGCACGCCACTTTGTTTTTCGCGATCACATCTGCAAGATCTCTGTCGTATTTCAGTCCCCAAATATCATTGATCAAATCTGCGCCGGCTAAAATTCCTGCCTTTGCAACTTTACTCTTATAAGTATCCAAGGAAATCGGAATGTCAAAATTCGCTTTGACTTTCTCAATAATCGGTACAACACGGTCAATCTCTTCTTCATCTGAGATCATCGTATAACCCGGGCGAGTAGATTCACCGCCGATATCGATCAAGTGCGCTCCGTCTGCGATCATTTCTTCCGTATGCTTTAGCGCCGCATCGATACTGTTCCATCTCCCTCCGTCCGAAAAAGAATCCGGTGTCACATTCAAAATTCCCATAATATATGTATGCCTGTCTGTATCAAAAGTTCTGTTTCCTATTCTCATCATGAAAATTCCTTTCTCTTAATATTGCAAATGTCTGTTTTTCTTTTCCAAACTCCAATTACATTCCCGCTCTGCCTCACACTTATAGCAAGGACGGGATATCTTATCTGCACGACAAAGGATTGCCGAAAGTCTGCTTCCTTTTTCCCTGTCCGTCCGATGTTCCAAAATCGCATCCAATATTATCTGTTTCTCTTCTTTAGAAAAACCGCATTCTTCTAAAATCGGACCGGCAATTGCCGCGCTCGCCTCATGATGCGGTGTTCCATGTAAATACTGCTCATGACGTCCAATATCATGCAATAACGCGGCCGCATAAATTAGTTCTTTTGGAATAGCAGCTTCTTCTTCCAGACTCATAATATATGCAATTCTCGCCACATCTAAGAAATGTGTAAAATCATGCCCGCAAAAAATGCGTTTTTCTTCTAACTCTCCAATCTTTCGAAGAGATTCCCGGTAAACAGCATGTTTTATAATCTGATCTATTCTCTCCATCTCTTATCTCACCATCTGATAGAATCTATTCTGAAGCGCTTCATTTCCTTCAAACACACCTCTTGTCGTCAACGTCACCGTCTTCGAACCCGGTTTCTTAATTCCGCGCATCGTCATACACAAATGCTCTGCCTCAATCATGACCATCACGCCCTGTGGATGAAGATTCTCCATAAATGCATCTGCAATCTGCGCCGTCAACTGTTCCTGCAATTGAAGACGCTTTGCGAACACTTCCACCGTACGGGCAATTTTACTAAGGCCAACTACTTCCTCATTCGGAATATAGGCGATATGTGCTTTCCCATAAAATGGCAGCATATGGTGTTCACACATAGAGTAGAATGTAATGTCCTTCTCTACAACCATAGCATGATCTGACACATGGAACCTCTTCTCCAGATGATCCTTTGCATCTTCCTCATAGCCACCTGCAAGTTCCTCATACATACGAGCAATACGATCCGGTGTTTCAACAAGCCCCTCTCGGGTTACATCTTCTCCGATTCCTTCCAATATCAGCTTCACGCCTTCTCTAATCTTCTCCTGATCTATCATATCTCTACGCCCTTCCTACATAGCTTTTCAGCTGCACTTCCACTTCATTTAAAAATGACAGCGAACCAAATGCTACAATCACATCATCTTTTCCTGCCTGTTCCAAACTTTCTTTGACCGCTGCCCGAATACTCTCTGCCGGCTTTACATTGGAATGATACTTTCCGGCAACCTCTGCCAACGCTACTTTTGACATAGCTCGCGGATTATTCGGTGTCTCAATGGTCAGAATTGACTCTGCAAATGGCGCCGTATCCTCTAATACCTTATCTACTTCCTTATCTTGAAACATTCCCATAATATAGAAAATCTTCTTCCCATGAAAATATCGCTGTAAAGATTCCCGTAAAGCTTTCGCTCCATCGGCATTGTGCGCGCCATCTATCAAAAACATTGGTTCTGTCTGCAGTACCGTAAAACGTCCTTTCCAAACAGTATTTTTCAGACCTTGCAAAAGCGCCTCTTCGGAAATTGAATAGCCTAAAGTCCGTAAATTCCGGATTGCTTCTACTGCAAGCGACGCATTCTCTATCTGATACGCCCCTGCAAGAGAAATCTCATACCGTTTTCCTCGATAAGTAAATGACTGTGTCTCAAGTCCATATCGAACCTCTTGGATCTGTTCCTTTTTCGCAACAACCAGTTCTGCATGTTGTTTTTCGCACGTTTCTTCTAGGATCTGTAACACCTCCGGGCGTTGTTCCATAGAAACCACAAGCGTATCCGGCTTGATAATGCCCGCCTTGTTTCTCGCAATCTCCTCGATCGTATTTCCAAGAATCGCAACATGATCGATCCCGATTTTCGTAATGACTTCCATCACCGTTGTCGTTACAATATTCGTGGCATCTTCCAGCCCGCCAAAACCAACTTCCAACACGACAAGATCACAATGCATTTCTTTGAAATACAAAAACGACATCGCCGTCTCAAGTTCAAAAATCGTAGGCTGCATTCCTTCTCTGTTCATCTCTTCCACAGCCATTGCAATTCTCGTTGTAAGACGCGCCAATGCCTCTTTCTCAATATACTGTTCGTTTACTTGAATTCGTTCCCGGTAGGAAAATAATGTGGGAGAAATGTACCTGCCTACCGTATATCCTGCTTCTCTCAGAATCGTAGAAATGTATGCCAAAAGCGAACCTTTTCCATTCGTTCCGGCAATATGGATAAATTTCAAATCGTCCTGCGGATTGTCCAGTCGCATCAACAACTGTCTTATATTCTCAAGACCAAGTACACTTCCGTATTTAGATACTCCATCTAAATATACTCTTGCTTCTTCGTAATTCATAATACTCCAATCTGTGCAAACAATTTGCGTTCAATAATTCGTCAGCCTCCTATTGGATATCGCTAACATAGATAGATTATATTACAGAGACCTCTCTTTTTCAAGATGAAAAGTTTTTCTTTGGGGAAGTAACGGACATCTCATTGCACACGAACTGGCAAAACGACTGGGAATCAAATGCTACGATAAATCTCTCATTTCCTTTGCTGCAGAGCATACCGGCATTCCTTATTCCCAATTAGAAATCGTAGATGAGAAAAAAGAAAACAAATGGCGCTATCTTGTAGATGTAGAAGAAAATCTTGATAAGCAATATCGATATGAACATATTGATGAAGTCTTATTCCAACAGCTATAACACACAAACCGATTACTATAAACAAAGGCAGGACATTTACATTCCCTGCCTCTTAATCTGTCTAAGCTGTTTCTTAGGATTCCTTCTCTATCTTATCCGCCTTTTCAAACAGTAAAAATCCAATCACAAACATAACTGCAAGAATAGAAACTCCTCCATTTGGACTGCCTGTAATCTGCGCAAACATACCCATAAGGGCCGTTCCCATGAACGAAGCGCCTTTTCCACAGATATCAAAAATTCCGAAGAACTCTCCAGATTTCTCCGGCGGAATAATCTTTGCAAAATAAGAACGAGACAGCGCCTGTATCGCTCCTTGGAACATACCAACGCAAACTGCCAGCAGCCAGAATTCCCATTGCTTATCCAATTGAATCGCAAAAAGTCCGATACATGTATACGCCGCAATACAAACCTTAATCAATTTTGCTGTCGCATATTTTTTCGCTAATTTTCCGAAAATCAAAGCAAACGGGAACGCTACAATCTGTGTTACGAGAAGCGCAAGAAGAAGTCCTGTAGAATCCAAACCAAGAGAACTTCCATAAGCTGTCGCCATCTCAATGATTGTATACACTCCGTCAATATAGAAGAAAAATGCCAGTAAGAATACAAAAATTTTCTTATACTGTTTGATCTCTTTGAATGTCTTTCCAAGTCTTCCAAAGCTGGAACGAATCACATGTTTTTGTTTTTCCACATAGTTTTTCTGCTCGTAATTTTTCAAAAGCGGTAATGTGGCAAAGAGCCACCAGCCGGCATTCAGAACAAACGCAATCGTCATCGCCGTTCCCATGCTGATTCCAATTGCTTCGTTTCCAAGAACAAAAATCAAACTGATCACAAACGGCACACAACTTCCAATATATCCCCATGCATAGCCGTGAGAAGAGATCATATCCATTCGATCCGGTGTCGTCACATCTGAAAGCATTGCATCACAGAAGATCAAACTGGAGGAGAAACCTACCTTTGCGATCACAAATACCGCAAGAAACACTACCCAGGACGTTGGTACGGAAAGTGCTGCACAACCGATCACACCTACCATCATGCTCGCGGTAAAAATCGGCTTTTTATATCCCTTTGTGTCCGCAATCGTTCCAAATATCGGTCCGATCGCCGCCACGATCAATGTTGCAACTGATGCCGCATACCCCCAATAAGCAAGATAATCCACTTCGGACAATCCTTCGCCGGATGCCAATGCATTAAAATAAATCGGAAAAATCGTAGCTACCAGAAGCGTAAACGCGGAATTCCCCACATCATAAAGTATCCAATACTTTTCCAGTTTTGTTAGCTTTTTCTCATTCATCCTTTTTGTCCCCCGCCGTTATTCAAAATTCCGGTTAAATCTCTCGTTCAGCTCTGCTCCATCTAGATATGCGTCGAACTCCTTCATCAACTGCTCCGCCAATGGAACCGCATTTACAAGACGTTCATAGAGTCCTGCATTTGTCTCCTGACATTTTGGATTATCTACAGGTTTTAACAGATGACCTTGCAGCTCATCATAATGTCCGGTCAATTTCATTCCTTTATCCAACAATGTGTATTTCACTTTGCCCGGAGATACAAGGAAGGATTTATAATTTTTCATAGACTTCAACGCATGCCATGCCTCTTTCGGTTCAACACCTTCATAAAACTTCACGATACAATCCGCCGTAGCTTTATCTGTCGGAAATGTTTTCCCAACCGGATAAGAAAGAGGTTCCTCTCCGTTTTTCCGCATCATGAATTTCTCAAACTCACTTTCCAATTCTACATGACAGATTCCCGTTCTCTCGATCTCTTCCGCCACAAATGGGTGACATTCACTATCTAATGTAAAATGACAGATAAATCCCATAATATATCCATATTCCGGGGAATCCATACCGCAGTTTTTGATCACCTTTTTCGCATGCTCCATGAATTCCCGCGCAGGTCTTTCATGAATTTGGAATCCAATCTGGCTGATCGGATTCTTAGAAAGCGGTTTGTAGAAAAATAAATAATCCGGTCCTTGCAAACCGATCCGGAACTGACGCAAATATTTTAAAATTGCAACTCTTCTCTCCATATCCACTTTCTGTAACACTTTATTTCCAAATTGATTATGTGCATAAATAGCAGGCATAACTCAAAACCTCCTTTTCGAATGTCGTTATATAGCTATTATAGCATAGGCAAAATGCTTTGAATATAGAAGTATTTTATTTTACAAAATTTTCACAGCTTCTTTACATTGACATTCCTCTTATGCCTCTATATAATAAGTTTTATATTAAACAGTTCTTTTTAGAACTATTAGTAAATGAAAGAAGGTACCCTATGTATTTTGGAAAAAATGTTCTTATGAACATGCGTCAAATGATCAAGCTTTATGATTCTTTTCTTGACGAAATTCGAAAAAAATATCATCTTACACAAGTAGAGGTAACAATCATCAGTTTCCTGCACAACAATCCAGGAAAAGATACGGCAAAAGATATCTCTGCCCTTCGAATGCTTCCAAAAGGGAACGTCTCTCAAGGGGTGGAATCTCTGATTCAAAAAAAATATCTTGCGCGAACTCCTGATACCACGGACCGCCGTATCATTCACCTCTCACTTTTAAAAGAAGCGCATCCTCTTGTCCTGGAAATCGAAGAAGCCAAGATTCACTTCCGTAATATATTATTTGACGGATTTTCACAAGAAGAAATTACACTTTTTGAAACCCTAAACAATCGAATGATTCAAAATGCATTACATCACAGAAAGGAAGTCTCAAAACATGAAGAATGAAAAAGATTTTTTAGGTACGGAACCGGTTGGAAAATTATTATTAAAACTGGCTCTCCCAACCGTTGCCGCTCAACTCATCAATATGCTTTATAACATTGTAGACCGCATCTACATCGGTCATATTCCCAATGTCGGTTCTCTCGCTCTTACCGGTGTTGGCGTATGTATGCCGCTTATCATGATCGTTACCGCGTTTGCGGCGCTTGTCAGCACAGGCGGCGCTCCAAGAGCATCTATTTGCATGGGAAAAGGAGACAAAGACTCTGCCGAAAACATTCTCGGCAACTGTTTTGCTATGCAGATCATCGTTTCCCTCATCTTAACTGTTATTCTGCTTTTCGGCAACCGTGCCTTCCTGATGGCTTTTGGAGCCAGTGAAAACACCATTGAGTATGCCGTAAGCTATATGAACATTTATGCGATCGGAACTATTTTTGTACAGCTGACTCTAGGAATGAATTCCTTCATTACCGCACAAGGCTTTGCGAAAACCGGAATGTGTTCTGTCCTGATCGGAGCTGTCATCAACATTATTTTAGATCCGATTTTTATTTTCGGATTCCACTTGGGTGTACGTGGCGCTGCTCTCGCTACAATCCTCTCACAGACTTGTTCTTGTATTTGGGTTCTTTCCTTCCTTTTCGGGAAAAAGACAACCCTTAGAATCCAAAGAAAATATATGCATTTAAAGCCGTCCGTATTCTTACCGACCTTGGCTCTTGGACTTGCCACTTTTATTATGCAATCCAGCGAAAGTGTAATCTCCGTATGCTTTAACTCCTCACTTTTAAAATATGGAGGAGATATTGCCGTCGGCGCAATGACCATTTTAACAAGTGTTATGCAATTTGCCATGCTGCCGCTTCAAGGTCTTGGACAAGGGGCTCAACCGATCATTAGCTACAACTATGGAGCCAAAAATGTTTCCCGTGTCAAATCTGCTTTTAAATTGCTTTTAAAAGTAGACCTTGCCTACGCAGCCATTCTTTGGCTCACAGTTTTAATCTTCCCACGGGCATTTGCAAGCCTGTTTACAGCAGATGCAGCGCTTTTGGATTACACGGGCTCTGCACTTCGTATTTACTTTGCCGTCCTTGTGATCTTTGGTATTCAAATGGCTTGCCAGATGACATTTACCTCCCTTGGGAAAGCAGCGGCATCTATTACGGTAGCTGTCATGAGAAAATTCGTACTTCTCATTCCACTCATCTATATCATGCCGCACATTTTGTCCTCAAATCAGACAATGGCGGTCTATATGGCTGAACCGATTGCAGATACATTAGCCGTTACCTTTACTGCAATTTTGTTCTCCTTCCAGTTTAGAAAGGCATTGAAAGCAATTGAAAATTAATGAATCAAGGCTGTCTCATATTTTGGTGTGCTACCTGTCAAGAGGACAATAAAAAATAATAAATTTTGTATCGTCAGC
>Scrappy_p2__coassemble_604_pt1 | contig 45256 bp, 42 predicted proteins | sample Scrappy_p2__metabat2_high_PE_016 | metagenome-assembled genome bin Scrappy_p2 | reverse complement strand
TTCTTTGGAACTGGCTCATATTTCTCGAAGAACATTGAGTAGTTACCACGTCCCTGTGTTCTAGAACGTAAGTCTGTAGAGTATCCGAACATTTCTGATAATGGAACATATGCACGAACGATTTTTCCACCGCCGAGATCATCCATACCTTCGATACGTCCACGACGAGAGTTGATATCACCGATAACATCTCCCATGTACTCTTCTGGCATTGTAACTTCTACTTTCATGATTGGCTCAAGAAGTACTGGAGCTGCTTTTGCCATAGCATCTTTAAATGCCATAGAACCTGCAATGTGGAATGCCATTTCTGAAGAGTCGACTTCATGGTAAGAACCATCGTATACAGTAGCTTTAATACCTACTACAGGGAATCCGCCAAGAGTACCTGACTTCATAGCTGCCTCGATACCTTCTCCAACTTTTGGAATGTATTCCTTAGGAATAGCTCCACCAACAACTGTTGATTCGAAGAAGAATGTTTGCTCACCGTTAACGTCTGTTGGTTCGAATTTAACTTTACAGTGTCCGTACTGACCACGTCCACCTGACTGTTTTGCATATTTGCTGTCAACATCAACTGCTTTAGTAAAGGATTCTTTGTAAGCAACCTGTGGTGCACCTACGTTAGCTTCTACTTTGAATTCACGAAGAAGTCTGTCTACGATGATTTCAAGGTGAAGCTCACCCATACCAGCAATGATTGTCTGACCAGTTTCCTGATCTGTATGAGCACGGAATGTTGGGTCTTCTTCTGCAAGTTTTGCTAAAGATTCACCAAGTTTACCCTGAGAAGCTTTTGTTTTTGGTTCAATAGCTAACTCGATAACCGGCTCTGGGAATTCCATAGACTCAAGGATTACAGGGTGCTGTTCGTCACAAAGTGTATCACCTGTTGTAGTGAATTTGAAACCGATAGCCGCTGCGATATCTCCTGAGTATACTTTATCAAGTTCTTCTCTCTTGTTAGCGTGCATCTGAAGGATACGTCCAACACGCTCTTTTTTGCCTTTTGTTGCATTCAATACATATGAACCTGCGTTCATTGTACCAGAGTACACACGGAAGTAAGCAAGCTTACCTACGAATGGGTCTGTCATAATCTTGAATGCTAAAGCTGAGAATGGTTCTTCATCTGATGAGTGTCTTACAACATCATTTCCATCTGCATCAACACCCTGGATTGGTGGGATGTCAAGTGGAGATGGCATGAATTCGATAACTGCATCAAGAAGCTTCTGAACACCTTTGTTTCTGTAAGCTGTACCACAGCATACAGGAACTGCTGAACAGTTGCATGTACCTTTTCTTAAAGCTGCTTTTAATGCTTCTACAGATGGTTCTTCACCTTCAAGGTATTCCATCATAAGGTCGTCATCTAATTCACAGATTTTCTCAACTAATTCTGTACGGTAAAGTTCTGCTTCTTCAGCCATATCTTCTGGGATATCTGTGATAGAAATATCATCACCCTTATCATCATTGTAGATATATGCTTTCATTTCGAAAAGATCAATGATTCCTTTGAAATCATCTTCTTTTCCGATTGGAAGCTGAAGAACGATAGCATTTTTACCTAATCTTGTTTTGATCTGATCTACTGCACCGTAGAAGTTCGCTCCAAGGATGTCCATCTTGTTGATGAATGCCATTCTTGGTACGTTGTATGTGTCAGCCTGACGCCATACGTTTTCTGACTGAGGTTCAACTCCACCTTTAGCACAGAATACACCTACTGCACCGTCAAGTACACGAAGTGAACGCTCTACTTCAACTGTAAAGTCAACGTGACCCGGTGTATCAATGATGTTGATACGGTGCTCTAAAGCGCCTGCTTTCGGTTTGCAGTTTTCCTGCAATGTCCAGTGACATGTTGTAGCAGCTGAAGTAATTGTGATACCTCTTTCCTGCTCCTGAGCCATCCAGTCCATTGTTGCAGTACCTTCGTGAGTATCACCAATTTTATGGTTAACACCAGTATAGTAAAGAATACGTTCTGTTGTTGTAGTCTTACCAGCATCAATATGTGCCATGATACCGATGTTTCTAGTTCTATCTAATGGATATTCTCTTCCAGCCAAGACTTTTTCCTCCCTTAGAATCTGTAATGAGCAAATGCCTTATTAGCCTCTGCCATTTTATGCATGTCTTCTTTCTTCTTCACTGATGCGCCTGTGTTGTTAGCTGCATCAAGAATCTCGTTTGCTAATCTTTCTTCCATTGTTTTCTCTCCTCTTTTACGAGAATACAATGTAATCCAACGAAGAGCTAATGCCTGTCTTCTGTCAGCTCTAACTTCGATCGGAACCTGGTATGTTGCTCCACCGATACGTCTTGCTTTAACTTCAAGAACTGGCATAATGTTGTTCATAGCCTCTTCAAATACTTCGATAGCTGGTTTGTCAGATTTCTCAGCTACTCTTTCAAATGCTCCGTATACAATCTTCTGAGCTACACCTTTCTTACCATCAAGCATGATGTTGTTGATAAGCTTTGTAACCACTTTATTGTTGTATAATGGATCCGCTAATACGTCTCTTTTCTGAGTATGTCCTTTACGTGGCACGGTCCTTCCCTCCTTAATCATGTTCTTGAGACTGATCGTCTCATTGTCAAATTAATTCATCGGTACTCACATGTGTCTTTCTAATGATGCATATGTTCGTGCGGGACTTATCTATAACCCGCAACCTACAGGAATCATAGTTCTGTTTGTGATACGATTTTAGTTACTATATTATTTCTTTGCGTCTTTTGGTCTCTTAGCGCCGTATTTAGAACGAGCCTGACGTCTCTTAGCAACACCTGCTGTATCAAGTGTTCCACGAACGATATGATATCTTGTACCTGGTAAGTCTTTAACACGACCTCCACGGATAAGAACAACGCTATGCTCCTGAAGGTTGTGACCTTCTCCTGGAATGTAGCTTGTTACTTCGATACCGTTAGAAAGACGAACTCTGGCGATCTTTCTAAGAGCTGAGTTAGGTTTTTTAGGTGTAGCTGTCTTAACTGCTGTACAAACACCTCTCTTCTGTGGTGCAGAAGTATCTGTAGCTTTTTTTCTTAAAGAGTTGTAACCCTTCTGTAAAGCTGGTGCTGTAGACTTCTTAACAGATGTCTGACGTCCCTTTCTTACTAACTGATTGAATGTTGGCATTCCTTTCACCTCCTATGAATACTGTTTGGTTGCTGAGCGTTTATTCACTCTTGTTTATGCGCGCAAAAAGAACTATGCACTTTTATGCACGCTTAATTATTTTATTACGAGTTTCTCAAAAAGTCAAGGTCTATTCCAAATCTTTTTATTTTTTCACAAAAGGAATCAAGATTCCCCCTACACTATTTCCTATTGTCATAATGAGTAGATATAAAAATGCTTTTCCGGACCACGCTCCGGCCAATGAGAAATAAAACATATTGGCAATGCAATGCTCAAATCCGCAGAGAATAAACACGCTTACTCCCATAAATAAGATGATCGGATTCCCTTTTTCCTTGAATCCATCTACGGCAATATACATCAAAAATCCACAAAAGACTGCTAAAATGAATATACTAAGCGGAGTATCATCTAGCTTTGCATCACAAATAATATCAACATTTTGAGCGACCAGTGCATTTCTTGTATTCAAAAAAGCAAAAGCTCCAATGGCAGTTCCTACAAGATTGCCGAGCCATGTCGTCAAAAGAATCAATAAGTACTCTTTTTTATCTTTTTCTACAACAAGATATCCTACTTTTCCTGTATACAAAAACAATCCATTCAATACAATTGCATAAAGTCCAACTGTAAAAAGAAGCGCTCCGATAATCTTATTCTCCACCGACAGATAGATGATTCCACCGATTGCTATTGCAATACCTGCCAAAACTGCTTTGCAGAATATATTTCCCATTTTTTTCATGTCCATACCTCCCGAAACTCTACTTGCTTAAAATCTCCTTGATTAATTTCCATACATTTGCAATGGACTGTTTCGAAACTCTTTCTCTTGGCGAGTGCACGTCATACATACTTGGTCCCATGGATAATAAATCTGCATTCGGAATTTTTGCTGTCCAGTATCCACATTCCAGTCCGGCATGAATAGCTTCTACTTTTGGTTCTTTTCCAAACAGTTCTTTATAAGCTTTTACCGCTTTTTCACGCAATGGGGATACTTCTTGATACTGCCATCCCGGATATTCCCCGGACCATTCACATGCAACGCCATATACATCTGCAATTGTCTGCACTTTTTCTCTTATGTAGTTTTTCTCTGTCTCTACCGAGCTTCTCAAAGCTGAATCCAAAATAATCTCTCCGTCCACTTCTTCCATATTACCGGTGTTGATTGACGTTTCTACAAGTCCCGGTACTGCCATGGACATATTCATCACACCTTGCGGCATAAGCATAAGAATCCCACGAAGTGTTTCTAATGTTTCCGCGGTAAACACTTCGCATATATCTTTTTCTCCTGCTTCTTCCATTTGAATTTCCACATAATCAGAAGCTGATAATTCATTTTGGAATTGTGCCTCTAATTTCCGAAGCTTAGAAACAACTTCCTGCACATGTTCTTTTTCTACATAAACAACCATGTTGGCACTGCTTGAAATAGCATTAGATTTTCCCGGCGCTTCCACTTTACCGATTTTCACATCGAATTCTTTTAGCGCTGTTAAAATACGACCGGTAAGCTGGATTGCATTTCCTCTCTCCAAATGAATCTCCATACCGGAATGTCCACCTTTTAATCCCTTGATCGCAACATTCAGTCTCTCCAGATTTTCTCTTTGCTCTCTGACAACCGGAATATGGATTGCACTACGAACTCCTCCGGCACATCCACTGCAAAATGTTCCTTCTTCTTCACTGTCCAAGTTTATAATACGTTTTCCTGAAAGCTCCGAAACGTCCAAATTAGCCGCTCCGATCAGACCAACTTCTTCCTGCGTTGTAAAAATAAATTCAAGCGGTGGATGTGACACTTCTTTTGTAGCCATTAACATCATCGCATAGCTAATAGCAATACCATTATCCGCTCCTAATGAAGTTCCATCTGCATAAATGAATTCTTCATCCTCTTTTACCTGGATTCCATCCTCATATATATGCTCCACTCCATCCGCTACAACATATACCATATCAAGATGTCCTTGCAGAATGATTGCTTCTTCGTTTTCTCTCCCTTCTGTACCCGGTTTTTTCACAATTACATTGTACGTTTCATCCTGTTTTACCCAAAGATCCAGTTCTCTTGCAAATTTCACAAGAAAATCACTTGCTGCTTTTTCATCCCCCGATTGTCTTGGAATGGATGAAAGCTCTTTAAAATAAGAAATAATCTTTTCTAATTCCATTTTTTTACTCTCCTCCTAAAATGTACTATGGTTTGATTGTATTACACATTCGATATACTGTAAACAAAACTTTGTCCTTTTTTCACTTACTTTTACAAATAATGCCAAGATTCGTCATGGTATATCTATCTCTTCTGCTTTATAATAATATTGAAACGCAAACGGGAGAAAATAACTTGAAAAGGAGACAACAATTATGTTACACACAACAAATGCAGCTACCATTCAGCAATCAGGTCGCATGCAGATAGGGGATCCTTACACGTTACATTTCAACTTGGAAATTTCCCGAGAAATTATAATGGATCTTCTAACCTACTTAAACGAAAGACAACAAATCAGATATCCAGATACTTCTAAGATTATCAATCAGCAAATCAATTTTGATGCATTAGAATCACAAATTGCATCCATCCTTCAGGAAATTGGAATTCCGGCCCATATTATGGGATATCGTTATCTGAAAGATGCAATCACACTTTCTATCGAAGATTGTGAATGTATCAACGCTATTACCAAAATCGTATACCCTGATATCGCCTCAAAACACAATACCACTCCAAGCCGTGTAGAGCGAGCAATTCGCCACGCCATTGAAGTTGCCTGGAGCAGAGGCAGTACAGAAATTCTTGACAAATTCTTTGGATATACCATCAACCCTTCTGCTGGCAGACCTACTAATTCAGAATTCATAGCGCTTGTTGCGGATAGAATTCGTATGAAGAGATTCTAAATCCCAGAATTTACACACAATAAAACCCCCGCTTCAATCTGTCTTTTTGAAATCCAGAACAATGTTCCAAATTCTCAAAGACAGATTGAGCGAGGGTTAATATTTTATTTATCGTTTTTTATTCTTCCGGAACTACAATAAGATCTTTTGTGAATTTGTTAAGCACTTCACATCCGTCTTCTGTAATAAGTACAATATCCTCAATACGAACTCCGATTTCTTCATCTGGTAAATAGATACCTGGCTCGATTGAGAAGCACTGTCCTACCTGAATGATATCTTCGTTTACAGAAGAAACGTCACCGAACTCGTGGTCTTCCATACCGATAGAATGACCTGTTCTATGTGTAAAGTATTTTCCAAATCCTTTTTCTTCGATGTAGTTTCTACAAGCTAAGTCAACGTCGCACATTCTGTTACCAGGTTTAGAAGCTGCAATACCTCTAGCCTGTGCTTCTTTAACAACTTCATATACTTCTCTTGCTCTATCAGATACTTCACCGATAAATACTGTTCTTGTCATATCTGAGCAGTAATCATTTAAGATACCACCGATATCAAGAACTACAGAGTTTCCACGTTTTCCTTTTGTATTGTCTGTTACGTGGTGTGGGTCAGCTCCAGATTTACCATAAGCTGTGATTGGGTCAAATGATACTCCTGAATGTCCTGATTCTGCATACATTTCACGAACTTTTTCGTCTAATTCGATTTCTGTATAACCTTTTACAACAAGTGGAATTAATTTTTCCATGATAGCATCATTAGCTAATCCAGCCTGTCTCATTAATTCCTGCTCACGTTCATCTTTAATCATTCTTACATAATCAACGATTGGTGAACCATTTACGAATTTGCTTCCTGCGCCTAATTCCATAAGTCTTAATAAGAATCTTGCCGGCCATGTTTTATCAACACCAACTGTTTTGTCTTTTTCAACAAATCGGCTTAAAATCTCAACTCCGTCCTGAACGTCGTTGTACCAAACTAATTCTACTCCTAAGTCTTCTTCCTGTGGGAATAACTCATTGATTACCATTTTGTGGTTACCGTTTACATTAAGGTAAAGAGCTAAAAGTCTTTCACCTGGAGCGATTTTCTTTCCAATTAAATAATAAATTGCTAATGGGTCTGAAATAATGAGCTGTGGTACATCATGCTCTTCCATTGATTTTAAGATTCTTCCTAATTTGCCTGCATCCATCATTGTAGTATGCCTCCTCTATTTTGTTGTGTGTATCTCACACGCTGCTTTTATTATATTATTGATTCTGTACAATGTCAATAAATTTGGGCAAGCCTGCTTACAATATTATACACCGGTTTAAACAAAATCAGTATGATAAAAAAGTTACCCACTCCATGAAAAATATCAAATAAAATTCCTGCTGTCCACCAAGAGATTCCTGCGCCGATTCCCCCGGCAACCGCATAAGGGATTGCACACAATGCGCCAAATGCGAGTCCAAAACCTCCGCCTACAACCGCCCAAATTACCACGCTCTCATTTTTTCTCATAAGACGGACAATGAAATAAAGAATTGTCCACACATACAAATACATGATCCACCAAATTCCAAATCCATAAAAGATTCCCTCCAGCAGAGCAAATGTATAGATAATAACAAGAGTTTTTCTCCCCAATACGAGCGTAAATATAATGATCAGAATTGTAACCGGCTCAACATTCGGCAAAAAACCAAACACAACCTGTAGCACAAAAAGAATCGCTGCGAGAAGTCCACAAAGAACCATATCCTTCGTTTTCAATATCCTATCCCGCTTTCTATTCACTTAGTGTGTAAACAATTTCAAACTCGTCTCCATCTGCTACCGGCTGTTCTGCAATTCCGTAATTACAGTACTCTCCGTTTACCGTGAATCCCCAATAAGCGCCATTCTCCTCATATACTGCTTTTTCTCCATTCACAGTATCAACCATAAGACCGAATTCACCTTCTGTTCCGGAATATGTAAGCCCTTCTTCTTTTGCTTCGTCCATTGCCTGTTGCAAATATTCTGCATCTGTATCGATCTGATACTCCGTCTTTTCGCCGTCTTTACTTACAACCGTAATCTCAACCTCTTTTGCACCTTTGCTTGTCTCCGGTCTTGTGAAATAATATACCGCTCCCATAAGAACAACTACGGCTAAAAATGCCACAACACCGAGGAGCACTTTTTTGTTTTGTTTCTTTTCCATTTTTCTCTCTCCTATTCTTTCATCCTAAAAATATTGAGTTTTGATTGGATTCCATATGGCAGGTCTCCTGGCTTCGCTTCATCCTCCGAGACGCCTTCTCAACAAACATTTGTCAATGGTTTTTTGCCTCGTCATCCACGTTACAGTAGAGGTGACTGCTCCGGTCTTTCACCGGATTCCCTATTATTGCTTCCGAATCTTTACGGTTGCAGCCATATATCTTCCCTTTATTTAGTTACTTGTTTATTCTATAAGATTTTCGGCAAAAAATCTAGTAATTTTTCCTTTATATCCTTTCTTTTCAATTCAGACTTAGTTTTATGTTAATCATATTATTTTTAATGTTTATCATTAAATTATCGTTGACTTACATTAATCAAAATGGTATATATGAAGTATAGAAATTTATACTTTCACACATATTTTCTCAATGCAAGGAGGTATTATTATGAACGAAAATGATTTTACAACTAATACCAAACCTAAAGAAGAAAGATGTTTTTCAAAACACTTTCGATATTTGCTAAATTGTACTATCTTTTTAACTGGACTAATTGCCCTTTTAGGGGTCGGATATATCATATCGGTGTTTATAGACAAACCACAAAGTGACTCTGAGTGGAGACTTTTTATTTTCAATATTTTATTTTTTATTTCTATGTTATGTTGTAATATTTATTGCCGAGAAATCAAGAAAACACAGAAACTATTTTCAAAAAGACTTGTCTTTTTCATACATTTTATTGGCATCCTTCAGATAATCGTTTCTGCAGTGCACCCTAGCCTTGGTGCAAATACAGGTTTTACACTACTTGTATTTTTCGATGGAAATACATTCACAATAGGATTGCTTATTTTCTTATTCGGAAGTCTTTTAAAAGAAGCATATGCTATGCAAAATGAAATTGATGAAATACTGTAGGTGATGACTATGGCTATTATATTAAGATTAGATCGCGTAATGGCAGACAAAAAAATATCGCTGAATGAATTGGCAGAAAAAGTGGGAATTTCCAACGTGAATCTTTCCAAAATTAAAACTGGAAAGGTAAGCGCGATTCGATTCTCTACTTTAAATGCTATCTGTGATGTACTGGATTGCCAACCGGGAGATATATTGGAATTTACAAAAGACGAAAAAACAGAGTAGATGTACAGTTATCTACTCCGTTTTTTGTTTTATCATGAAAAAATGAACACGCTATTTAATGTTTAGAACTGCATCCACCGTTACATTGTGTACAATTCCCACCTGAAGGGCAGCCAATACACTTAACACCCTTCTTTTTTTCTTTTATGATATAAGCAATCGCACTTCCAAGTGCAAGGAGCACAAGACCTCCCACAATAATATCTGCCATAATTTCACCTTCTTTTTAACTCAACTTATATTCTGTTGCAAAACTTACATTTTTCTTATGTATCAATATTCCTACAACGACTGCAAATACTGCTACCGCAATAAGTCCTGGAACAAATCCTGCTCCAACCGCTCCTGTCGTGATAATTGTACCAATCTGATATACAACAAATGCAACCGTATATCCCGTGGCGAACTGTAGTGCAATTCCTCCCCAAAGCCATTTTCTATCCTGCATCTCAGAGTTCATCGCTCCAATCGCCGCAAAACAAGGAGGAGTAAACAAATTAAACATAAGATATGCAAGCGCTGCAGCCTTTGTCAATCCCATAACTGCCGCCACTTCATTTCCACTTCCGACAAGCGCCAATTCATCTGTATCGATCAAATTAGTCATTCCATATACAACCGCCAACGTTCCAACTACATTTTCTTTTGCAATAAAGCCTGTAATCGCTGCCGCCGCCAACTGCCACGCTCCGAATCCCACCGGAATCAACAGTATCGCAAACGGGGAGGCAATTGTTGCAAGAATAGACGTACTTTCCATTCCTTCTTCTACCACTTGCAAATTCCAGTTAAACGTCTGCATAATCTGTACAATCGCATTGCACACAAGAATAATCGTTCCGGCTTTTACAATGTATGCTTTTCCACGTGAAAGCATGGACACAACTGCTCTTTTTAAACTTGGAAACTTATATTCCGGAAGTTCCATAATAAAAAACGATTTTCTATACTTTTGTCCTGTAATCGCTTTCACAAGTAACGCTCCCAAAAATACAAGCAGAATTCCTAACAAATACATAAGAGAACCAACCCACGGAGCATCCGCAAAAAAAGCTCCTGCAAATAATGCGATGACCGGAAGTTTTGCTCCACACGGCATAAACGGTGTCAACATCGCTGTAGCTCGTCTTTCTCTCTCACTTCGAATCGTACGACAAGCCATAATTCCAGGAATCGCACATCCAGTACCGATCACCATTGGAATTACTGATTTACCGGAAAGCCCTACTCTCTTAAAAATCGGATCCAATACAACGGTTGCTCTTGCCATGTAACCGCAATCTTCCAATAAAGCGATCAAGAAATACATGACCATCACAAGCGGAAGAAATCCAACAACCGCTCCTACTCCTCCTATAATACCATCAACAAGCAATGCATGCAAGAATGGTGAAACACCTTCAAGCTGTCCACCGACCCATGCTTGAAACGTCTCAATCCAGCCAACAAGCCAATCGGCAATCCATGTTCCAACTGTAGATTGTGATATATAGAATACAAGGAACATCACCGTTGCAAAAATCGGAATTCCCACAATCTTATGCGTGATAATTTCATCAATTTTATCTTGAAAATTCTTATCCCTCGTAAAAACTTTTCGTTTTTCAACTTCATTTACAATTCGATTCACAAACGCAAATCTCTTTCTATCCGCCGTTTCCACCGCTTCCTTATTCTGAAAATCGATATCTCCCTGATGGTATGGCGCCTGTTGTCCATTTCCTTGCAGTTCTACCGCCGTATTTACCACTTCACGTAATCCCTTATCAGAAGAAACGATAGAAACTGTTTGAATCACCGGACATCCAAGTTTCTTTGACAAAAGTGCACAATCTATTTTTGTTCCTTTTTTCTCATTTAAGTCGCTCTTATTCAAAGCAACAACAACCGGTATTCCAAGTTCTAAAAGCTGTGTTGTAAAAAATAAACTCCTGCTTAGATTCGTTGCATCCACAATATTGATGATCACATCCGGGTTCTCATGTTTTATATATGCACTCGTTACACTTTCTTCCGAAGTAAATGGTGACATAGAGTACGCCCCCGGAAGATCTACTGCAATCAGTTCTATCCCTCTTTCATATAATCCTTTTTTTATTGGACTTTCTTTTTTCTCTACGGTAACGCCGGCCCAATTCCCTACACGCTCATTTCGCCCTGTTAAGGCATTATACATTGTTGTTTTCCCACTATTCGGGTTTCCTGCAAAAGCAATTCTCATATTTTTCCTCCCATAACATCTGTCAAGATTATCTAGCATTTCTACGCAATAAGAATTGCTGAAGCTAACTCATTGTCAATATTATATCTTCCATCCTTAATCGATACGACGCATCCGCTTCTTTTACGAGATACAACGGTAATCGTCTCCCCACTATAGCATCCCAGTGAAAAAAGAAATGCATTCAACTCCTCATCATCTGTGTTAATGTCTTTGATAACATATTCTTCTCCTGCATTTACTTCTGATAAATTCATGATACGTCCACCTTTCTTTTTGATAATCTTTTTCATTTACACGAGTTAGTATATACTAACTCTAGCGAATTGTCAATACTATTTTTTGATAATTATTCTCAATAGAATCATGCGAAAAGTTATGGTATAATAATATATAATTTCTGCAATATAATTATTTCATTTGACAACAAGGAGAAATTATGTTTCATATTCAATTAGACCACGTAACTTTTAGCCTAAAAGAAAACCATGATTTTTCATGGCTTTCATCACTCGGCACAGTATTTGCCGTATTTGATCAAAATGATTCCGGTAATATAAGCTTTGGAGTAAAAAATGATGATGGATCTTTCTTCATCAAAGTTGCCGGACTTGCTGCTATAAACTCATTACGTACCAAAGAAGAAAACGTTCTTTCTTTGAAAGAGGCAATGAATGTCTATGAAAACATTCAACACCCTCATTTGATCCAATTGGTAAAACACTATGCTATCGATGATTTATATGTTGCTATTTTTAAATGGGTAGATGGAGATTGCCTATTTGATCATTGGAACTTTACAAAGTATGAGAAGAATCCCCAACTTCTTCCACCGTCCAAACGTTTTCGACAGCTGCCACTTTCTCAACGAGTTAAGTTGTCCAATATACTATTTTCCTTTTTAGAGACTGTTTCCGATTCTGGATATGTCGCTGTAGATTTTTACGACGGAAGTATCATCTATGATTTTCAAAATGATCTTATGACAATCTGTGATATTAATTTATTTCGTAAAAAACCTGCCTGGAACGACATAGGAAAAGATTACTGGGGAACTAAAAGATTAAAGGCTCCGGAAGAATATCAATATGGAGCTTTCATTGATAAAATTACCAATATCTACACTCTCGGCGCGCTGCTTTTTGACAGTTTTTTTGGAAACTATACGAAATTAGAAATACAGAAAAGATATCAGGAATGTGCATTTGCTCCTTGCTCTCTCGAAAATTGGGAACTGAATTCCGAATGCTATAGAGTTGCAAGAAAAGCAGTCAACAAAGATCGGAACAAACGATATTCTTCTATCCTTGAATTTTATAAAGAGTGGCAAAGAGCTATCAATACTCTATAATATATTGATACCAAAAATGGAGTAGGAAATCATTTCCTACTCCATTTTTATAAATATACAATTCTTATTCTTCGATATCTTCCGCAATCTCTTCTGCCGCTTCCGCTGCCATATCTTCTATCGCATCTTCCACACCATCCATGATTGCCAAATCACTTACGTCTTGTAACTCTTCAACATCTTCGATGTCTGTTGATTCTTCTTCCTCATGCATACCTGTATCAAGATTTACATCTCTGTATTTTCTCATACCTGTACCAACCGGAATCAGTTTACCGATGATTACGTTTTCTTTCAGACCGATCAATGGGTCAACCTTTCCTTTGATTGCAGCTTCTGTCAGAACTTTTGTTGTCTCCTGGAAAGAAGCAGCTGACAAGAAGGAGTTTGTAGCAAGAGAAGCTTTTGTAATACCAAGCATGATCTGCTCGCCTGTTGCAGGCTCTTTTCCTTCTTCCAATAATTTCTTATTCACATCTTCAAATTCAAGAACGTCTACCATTGTTCCCGGTAAGAATTCGGAATCACCGTTTTCTTCGATACGGATCTTCTTCAACATCTGACGTACGATAACCTCAATATGTTTATCGTTGATTTCTACACCCTGGAGACGGTATACTCGCTGAACTTCCTGAATCATGTAATCCTGTGCTGCACGAAGTCCTTTGATTTTCAGGATATCATGTGGGTTTACACTACCTTCTGTAAGTTCATCACCTGCTCCTAATACAGCTCCGTCCTGAATCTTGATTCTGGAACCGTATGGGATTAAGTAAGCTTTTGACTCACCTGTTTCATTATTTGTAACGATAATTTCACGTTTTTTCTTTGTATCGTTGATTGTAGCAACACCGCCGAATTCTGTAATGATTGCAAGTCCTTTCGGTTTTCTTGCTTCAAAAAGCTCTTCGACACGAGGAAGACCCTGTGTGATATCCCCACCGGCTACACCACCTGTATGGAATGTACGCATTGTAAGCTGTGTACCAGGTTCACCGATAGACTGAGCCGCAATGATTCCGACTGCCTCACCAACCTGAACAGGTTCTCCTGTTGCCATGTTGGCTCCATAACATTTTGCACATACACCGATATGTGATTTACATGTTAATACTGTACGGATCTTCACTTCAGTAATTGGTCCGCCATCTTTGCTTACACCATATTTCATAACTTGCTCTGCACGTTTTGGTGTAACCATGTGGTTTGCTTTTACGATCACATTACCATCTTTATCACAGATTGTCTCACATACGTAACGTCCTGTAATACGTTCCTGTAAGCTTTCGATTTCTTCGTTTCCATCCATGAATGCTTTTACATACATTCCTGGGATTTCTTCACCTTCACCTACACAGTCTATTTCACGAATACTTAATTCCTGTGATACGTCTACAAGACGTCTTGTTAAATATCCTGAATCGGCTGTACGAAGCGCAGTATCGGACAATCCTTTACGTGCTCCATGGGCAGACATGAAGTATTCAAGTACGTCAAGACCTTCACGGAAGTTTGACTTAATTGGGAGCTCGATCGTACGTCCTGTTGTATCAGCCATCAAACCACGCATACCTGCAAGCTGTTTGATCTGTTTATCAGAACCACGGGCACCGGAGTCAGCCATCATGAAGATGTTGTTGTATTTATCCAATCCGCTCAACAGAGCTTTTGTAAGAGCATCATCAGTATTTTTCCATGTTTCTACTACTTCTTTGTAACGTTCTTCTTCTGTAATAAGACCACGTTTGAAGTTCTTTGTAATTCTATCCACAGTATCCTGTGCCTGCTGGATCATTTCCGGTTTCTGTGGTGGCACAGTCATCTCAGAAATAGATACCGTCATGGCAGCTCTTGTAGAATACTTGTAACCAGTTGCTTTGATCTTATCAAGAACTTCTGCTGTTACTGTAGCGCCATGTGTATTGATAACTTTTTCAAGAATCTGTTTATTCTGTTTTTTACCTACTAAGAAGTCAACTTCAAGGAGAAGTTCATTTCCCGGAATGCTTCTATCAACAAATCCTAAATCTTGAGGAATGATTTCGTTGAATAAGAAACGTCCCAATGTAGATTCTACATTTCCTGTTAATGTTCTTCCATCCGGAAGAGTCTTTGTTACACGTACTGTAATACGTGAATGTAATGTCAATGCATCGTTCTCATATGCAAGAATTGCTTCATTTAAGTTCTTGAAGAACTTGCCTTCTCCCTTTGCACCCGGTCTTTCCTGTGTCAAATAGTAAATACCAAGTACCATATCCTGTGAAGGTACGGCTACCGGACCACCATCTGATGGTTTCAAAAGGTTGTTCGGTGACAAGAGTAAGAAGCGGCATTCTGCCTGAGCTTCTACAGACAATGGAAGATGAACAGCCATCTGGTCTCCATCGAAGTCGGCGTTGAACGCTGTACATACGAGTGGATGAAGTTTGATTGCTTTACCTTCTACAAGGATTGGCTCAAACGCCTGAATACCAAGTCTATGAAGAGTAGGAGCACGGTTCAACATAACCGGATGCTCTTTGATTACTTCTTCCAGCACATCCCAAACTTCCGGCTGAAGTCTTTCTACCATTTTCTTTGCATTTTTAATATTGTGTGCTGTACCATTTGCAACGAGTTCTTTCATAACGAATGGTTTAAACAGCTCAATTGCCATCTCTTTTGGAAGACCACACTGGTAAATCTTAAGTTCCGGTCCTACAACGATAACGGAACGTCCTGAGTAGTCAACACGTTTACCAAGTAAGTTCTGACGGAAACGTCCTGACTTACCTTTTAACATATCTGATAAAGATTTTAATGCTCTGTTACCAGGTCCTGTAACCGGACGGCCACGACGACCATTGTCGATCAAAGCATCTACAGCTTCCTGAAGCATTCTCTTTTCATTACGTACGATAATGTCCGGAGCTCCTAATTCAAGAAGTCTTTTCAGACGGTTATTTCTATTGATAATTCTTCTGTAAAGATCATTCAAATCAGATGTGGCAAAACGTCCACCATCTAACTGTACCATCGGACGGAGATCCGGTGGAAGTACCGGAATCGCATTTAAAATCATCCATTCCGGTTTGTTTCCTGAACCACGGAATGCTTCTACAACTTCCAAACGTTTTACGATTCTCGCACGTTTCTGTCCTGTTGCTCCTTTTAAACCATTCTGTAATTCTTCGTATTCTTTATCAAGATCAATTGCCTGCAGAAGCTCCTGAATCGCTTCAGCTCCCATTCCTACGCGGAATGCGCTTCCGTAAGTTTCTCTTGCTTCTTGATATTCCTGTTCTGACAATACTTGTTTGTACTGCAGATTTGTTTCACCTTTATCAAGCACAATGTAGGATGCAAAGTATAAAACTTTCTCCAATGTTCTTGGTGAAATATCAAGGATCAAGCCCATACGGCTTGGAATTCCTTTGAAGTACCAAATATGTGATACCGGAGCCGCAAGGTCAATATGACCCATGCGCTCACGACGTACACTTGCTTTTGTTACTTCTACACCACAACGGTCGCAGACAACCCCTTTATAACGGATTTTCTTATATTTTCCACAATGACATTCCCAGTCCTTGCTAGGTCCGAAAATTCTTTCACAGAAAAGACCGTCTCTCTCTGGTTTTAAAGTTCTATAGTTAATAGTCTCAGGTTTTGTAACTTCACCTCTTGACCATTCCAAAATCTTTTCAGGTGATGCCAAACCAATTTTGATCGCGTCAAAAGTCATTGGCTGGTATGTTGCTTCGTTATTTGTTGCTGACATGTAGGCACTCCCTTCTATTCTTCGTCAAGAATTTCATCAAAATCGATATCGTCAGGTTCCTCTTCAATATCTACAAGCTCTTCGCCTTCAAATTCCTGTTTACTGAATCCATGTTCTCCATAAGACTCTTCATCGTCATCGTAACGTCTGTCACCTTCGATGATGGAACGTAAGTCTGTATCACCGTAGTCGATCGTTTCCATAATCTCTACTTCTGTGTTGTCATCTTTTAATACTCTTACATCAAGTCCAAGTGACTGTAACTCTTTCAAAAGTACTTTGAATGACTCAGGGATTCCCGGATCAGGAATATTTTCACCCTTAATAATCGCCTCGTATGTCTTCACACGACCAACAACATCATCAGATTTTACAGTTAAGATTTCCTGAAGTGTATAAGATGCACCGTAAGCCTCCAGTGCCCAAACCTCCATCTCACCGAATCTCTGTCCACCAAACTGTGCCTTACCACCTAATGGCTGCTGTGTAACCAATGAGTAAGGACCTGTAGAACGTGCATGGATCTTGTCGTCTACAAGGTGGTGAAGTTTCAGGTAGTGCATGTGACCGATTGTAACAGGGCTGTCAAAATATTCTCCTGTTCTACCGTCACGAAGACGTACCTTACCATCACGGGAAATTGGAACACCTTTCCACAATTTTCTGTGGTCTCTGTTTTCATATAAGTATTCCATTACTTCCGGCAGTAATTCTTCTTTATATTTTTCTTCAAATTCATCCCACTCAAGATTTACATAATCATTTGCAAGATCAAGAGTGTCCATGATATCAATCTCGTTCGCTCCGTCAAATACCGGAGTTGCAATATTGAATCCCAATGCTTTTGCAGCAAGACTTAAGTGAATCTCAAGCACCTGTCCGATGTTCATACGTGATGGCACACCAAGTGGGTTCAATACGATGTCGAGAGGACGTCCATTTGGCAAGAATGGCATATCTTCTACAGGAAGTACACGGGAAACAACACCCTTGTTACCGTGACGTCCGGCCATTTTATCACCTACGGAAATCTTTCTCTTCTGTGCAATGTAAATACGAACTGCCTGATTTACACCCGGAGAAAGTTCATCTCCATTTTCTCTTGTAAATACTTTCGCATCTACAACAATACCGTATTCTCCGTGAGGAACTTTCAAAGATGTATCTCTTACTTCTCTTGCTTTCTCACCGAAGATTGCACGTAAAAGTCTCTCTTCTGCTGTAAGCTCTGTCTCTCCCTTCGGAGTAACTTTACCTACAAGAATATCTCCTGCACGAACTTCTGCACCGATACGAATGATACCTCTTTCATCTAGATCTTTGAGTGCATCATCACCAACTCCCGGAATGTCACGTGTGATCTCTTCCGGTCCTAATTTTGTATCACGTGCTTCTGCTTCATATTCTTCAATATGGATAGATGTATATACATCATCCTGTACTAATCTTTCACTTAATAATACAGCATCCTCGTAGTTGTAACCTTCCCATGTCATGAAACCGATCAATGGGTTTTTACCAAGAGCCATCTCACCATTAGATGTTGATGGTCCGTCAGCGATCACCTGACCTTTCGCAATCTTTTCACCTTTGACAACAATTGGTCTCTGGTTGTAGCAGTTGCTCTGGTTACTACGTAAGAATTTTGTAAGTTTATATGTTTTTCTTGTTCCATCTTCATGTTTGAGCGTAATCTCTTTTGAAGTAGAACGTTCTACAACACCTGCTTCCTCAGCTACGATACATACACCTGAGTCAACAGCTGCTTTTGTCTCCATACCTGTTCCGACAACCGGAGCCTCTGTCAACATAAGAGGTACCGCCTGACGCTGCATGTTGGATCCCATAAGCGCACGAGTCGGGTCATCGTTCTCAAGGAACGGGATAAGAGCTGTAGCCACAGAGAACACCATCTTAGGAGAAACGTCCATGTAATCAAACATTGTTTTCTCATATTCCTGTGTCTCTTCGCGATAACGACCGGCAACATTTTTATGAATAAAGTGTCCTTCCGCATCCAATGGTTCATTCGCCTGTGCTACATGGTAGTTATCTTCTTCGTCAGCAGTCATATATACAACTTCTTCTGTTACAACCGGATTCTTTGGATCCGTCTTATCAATCTTACGATATGGTGCTTCTACAAAACCATATTCATTAATTCTCGCGTAACAAGCAAGAGAGTTGATCAAACCGATGTTAGGACCTTCAGGAGTCTCGATCGGACACATTCTTCCATAGTGAGAATAGTGAACGTCTCGAACCTCGAATCCGGCTCTGTCTCGTGAAAGACCTCCCGGTCCAAGTGCAGACAAACGTCTCTTATGTGTCAACTCACCAAGTGGGTTGTTCTGATCCATGAACTGAGAAAGCTGTGAAGAACCGAAGAATTCTTTCACTGCTGCAGTTACCGGTTTGATATTGATCAGTGACTGTGGAGAGATTCCATCTAAATCCTGTGTTGTCATTCTCTCACGAACTACTCTTTCCAATCTAGAAAGACCGATTCTATACTGATTCTGTAACAATTCTCCGACTGCACGGATACGTCTGTTACCCAAATGGTCGATATCATCATCATTTCCAAGACCATACTCAAGATGGATATTGTAGTTAATAGAAGCTAAAATATCTTCTTTTGTAATATGTTTCGGAATCAAGTCATGAATATTCTTTTTGATCTGCTCTTTTAATTCGTCAATGTCACCGGCTGTTTCTTCTAAAATCTGTGCAAGTACCGGATAGTACACAAGCTCAGTTACCCCGAGTTCTTCTGCGTTCACATCCACAACACTTTCTAAATCTACCATCATACTAGAAAGTACTTTAATGTTACGCTCCTCGCCTTTTACCCAAATAAACGGAACTGCTGCATTCTGCACTTTGTCAGCAAGTTCTCTTGTGAATACTGTTCCTTCTTCCACAAGAACTTCTCCTGTAGTTGGGCTTACAACATCTTCTGCTGCTGTCTGACCTGTAATACGATTTTTAAGAGCTAATTTTTTATTAAATTTATAACGGCCTACTTTTGCCAAATCATAACGTCTTGGATCAAAGAACATGCTCATGATGAGACTCTCTGCACTATCTACTGCAAGAGGTTCACCTGGACGAATCTTCTTATATAATTCCAAAAGACCTTCCTGATAACTTTCTGCTGTATCTTTTCCAAAACTTGCAAGAATCTTCGGTTCTTCGCCGAACAATTCAATAATTTCTGCATTTGTACCATATCCAAGTGCACGAATCAGCACTGTAATCGGTACCTTTCTTGTTCTATCTACACGTACATAAAAAACGTCATTGGAGTCAGTCTCATACTCTAACCACGCACCACGATTCGGAATTACAGTAGAAGAATATAATTCTTTTCCAATTTTATCGTGAGCAATCGCATAGTAAATACCAGGAGAACGAACAAGCTGACTTACGATAACACGCTCTGCTCCGTTGATTACGAATGTACCTGTCGCTGTCATAAGCGGAAGATCTCCCATGAAAATCTCATGTTCGTTGATCTCATCTGTTTCTTTATTATAAAGTCTCACTTTCACTTTAAGCGGTGCTGCATAAGTTGCATCGCGTTCTTTACATTCCTCGATGGTATACTTCACATCATCTTCACATAATGTGAAATCGACAAACTCCAGACTTAAATGACCGCTGTAATCAGCAATCGGTGAAATATCATCGAATACTTCTTTTAATCCTGCATCAAGAAACCATTTATAAGAGTCTTTCTGCACTTCAATTAAGTTCGGCATTTCGAGAACTTCTTTTTGTCTGGAATAACTCATACGAGAACTTTTTCCATTTGTGATGGGACGAATTCTGTTTTTCTCCATTGACGTTTCACTCCTTGTATATTTATTTGGCCTTCGGGTTAATTTCCTCTAATATACAATGAAAACTGTTGGAAAACTTCCTGTTTTCTTCGTTTTCATTACATTATGTGGGCATGATTCTCCACAATAGCGCATTTTTAACTGTATCATAAGGATTTCTGCTTGTCAAGAACTTTTTTCGAACTGTTTTGTTTTTTTCAAATACAAAAGGATATGCCGATGCGGGGCAATGCATCTTAAACGGCATATCCTTTTCAAATAATGTAAACTTTCTATATAATGTTACGAATCCCTTCGCAGATCATTCTGGCAATCCGAGGATTATTCATCGTATACAAGTGAATTCCATCAATGTCACTCACAAGAAGATCTATGATCTGACTCAATGCATAAGACATTCCCGCATCAAAAAGCGCCGCCTTATTATTTGCATATCGATCTATGATCTTTTGAAAACGCGTCGGAAACGATGCTCCACACATTGTAACCATTCTCTGAATCTGCGCCGCATTCACGACCGGCATAATCCCCGGAATGATCGGAACGTCAATCTCTGCAATCCGACTGTTTTCTACCAGTCTAAAAAAATGCTCGTTATCAAAAAACAATTGGGACAACAGTACTTCGGCTCCCGCATTTACCTTTTCTTTCATATACTTCATTTCATCAATCCTGTTTTCCGACTCCGGATGGCATTCCGGATAACAAGCGCCCAAAAAGCAAAAGTTACTTTTCGGCTTCAAATATCCGATTAAATCCGACGCATGCTTAAAGTCTTCCTTTTCTGCAACATCCGGTCTGCGATCTCCTCTAAGGGCAAGTATATTTTCTATTCCTTCCGCCGAAAGTATCTTTGCAAACTCATCGATTTCTTGTTTATTATAATGTAAACAAGTCAAATGTACGACCGGCTCCACATGATATTCATATTTGATCTTTTTCGCCAATTCAATGGTACGATTGTTATTCGAACTTCCCCCGGCGCCAAATGTCACGCTGATAAAATCCGGTTTTAACTCGCATAACACTTCTAAAGTTGCATCTATATTTTTCAATTCACTATCTTTTTTCGGTGGAAAAATCTCAAACGAAAGACTTTTCTTCTCCTTACATATTTCCGATATCTTCATTTACCTACCATCCTCTTATTATTCTGTCGTTACTTATTATAGTTTTTTTTAGTCAGATTGTAAAATATATAAAAATGTGAGTTTGTTATAGCTTTAAGCTATAGCAAACTCACATGCACCAACTCTCTACTTCATTTTTCTCATATGTTCTTTCACGATCCCATTGACATCACAAAGAACATTTCCATTCTTATCAGACTCATTAAATCTTCCTCTGCGCTCTAATTTTCTTTTTGCTTCTTCTTTTTTCATATATTTATTCAACGCCTCCAAATAACTGTTCCCCAATCGACTAAGTTTCCCTCTCCGATGCACAATATAGCCGATCCGCATATCGCTCTCCTCCGCAAGCGGAACTGCAATAATATCTTTCCCATTCAGCTCTTTATCAATCACACCGCTGCACACCGTATAGCCATTCAATCCGATCAATAGATTAAATAAAGTTGCTCTGTCTCGCACGCGTATATTCTTCTTCCGTTCTAAAGACGAGAAAATCTCCTCTGAGAAATAAAAGGAGTTGTGCTCTCCCTGTTCAAAAGACAAAAAAGGATACGGTGCAAGTTCTTCATTATAAATCAGCTCCTTTTCTGCCAGCGGATGATTTCTGCTGATAAACACATGGGGCTTGGCTACAAATAACTGATGGAACTCCAAATCATGAGATTTCAAAAGCTTTTGAAGTACTGCTTCATTAAAATCATTCAGATATAGTACTCCAATCTCGCTCCGCATTCGAGCTACGTCGTCAATTATCTCATAAGTCTGCGTTTCTCGCAAGCTAAAATCATATTCTTCCTGCCCGTATTCTTTCACAAGATCTACAAACGCATTGACCGCAAAAGAATAGTGCTGTGTCGACACGCAAAACTGCTTCTTGCCACCATCGTTTCTTTTATATTTGTCTTCCAAGATTGCAGCTTGTTCCAACACCTGTCTCGCATACCCAAGAAAATCTTCTCCCTCTTTTGAGATGCGTATCCCCTTATTCGTTCGTTCAAAGATTTGAAGATTCATCTCCTTTTCCAACTCATGAATTGCATTCGTAAGACTCGGCTGAGAAATGTAAAGCCGATCCGCCGCTGCGCGAATGGTACCGGTTTCCGCCACGGTAATTGCATATTTTAGTTGTTGTAATGTCATAAAAGCTCTATCCTTCCACCTTCTCGAACCGATACTGTTGCCGTACATCCGGATATTTCTCGCGATCCACTTCACTCATGAACATCCCATACGGTCTAGCACAAATTTTAAACGGAGAATAAAGCGCTTGATAAATCACCAGTTTTTCTCCCGTCTCTGTGTGCTGTGCAAAAGCAAGCACTTTATACAAATATTCTGACGTCTCCTTGGACACCCACTCTCTTTTAAAATGCTGTACAATATCTCCCACGAGAATATCTCTCGAAATCGTTTCTTCTTCCGCCGCTTTCGGTTCTGTCTCCAACTCCACATACTCTTCCCGATCTAAAGATACCGGCACTCCTGTTTTCCCGTAAATATTCACGCCTCCATACCATGTTCCTGTTGTTTCAAAAATATCTCCAACCGCATATTCTGATGAATAGTCGTCATTCTTTTTTACAATTCTGATCTTGCTCATTTTCTACCTCACTTTATCCTTGAAATGCTTCCGCATAATACCCTGATGAAGAAATCGGTTCCCCCGCATCATGAAGATGCGTCGTATCCCCAAATACTTGGCAGCGGAAATATGCCGTATCTCCTCTGCGCTCCTCTGTCTGCACTACGCTCACAGAAGTTGGTGCAAGGAAAAAGCCGTGCATTAGAAGAGGCATCGGAATTCCGGTCAAATGACACATCATAGCACCAATTATTCCCATATGACAAAAGAGTACTATTGTATCATCACTATGTTTTTCCACCTTATAGCAACGACCATCTCTTATGTATCCATAGGACGCCAAAAGTGTATCCAATCCTTCACAAGTTTCCTTATAAATCTTTTTGACATCTTCATTCATAATGTCGCCTTCCATCCAATGGTCACGCTCATAATACCTGTCGTCCTTTGTCCAATGCTCCGGGAAAAAGTCCCACGGAACTTTTTTCCTTCCACTGATCGGTTCGTTCACCTTCGCACGAAATTCCTCCAACCAATCGAGTGTCGTGACTTCTCTGTCGATTTTACTCATCCCTGCCTTTGCTGTATCCTGTGCTCTCCCCAATGGAGAAACATAAAAATCCTTCACGTCCCATTTTTGAATCCGGTCTGCAAGGGCATAAGCTTCTCTCCAACCTTTCTCTGTCAATGAATCTATCGAATAATCCGGTTCCCCATGTCTGATAAAAATAATCTTCATTCATCTTCTCCTTTACGTTCTTACTACAAGATATTTTAACACACCTTGTCACTTCGCCCTTCCAACCACAACATCTTACTTTTTTTCAAATACAGCTCTTGCGGCATCTTTTGTTTCTCGAAATCCCATTGATATTTTGATACTTTCCAATCAATCCGTTCTATTCCATCTCTTCGAGGCAAAAAACTGATATTATATTCAAACAGATCTTCTGTAATTTCCGCTTCCCATACAGGGAAAGCCACAAACGGATCACAGACCGGTTTACAAACTTCGAACTCATGAGCGCGAATTCCCACTGCCACAACACATTCTGCATCGATACTTTCGGGTACTTCCATAGAGATACCCCAATCCGGAACCCGAATTTCTTCACCAGCCTTTTGGACTGTCGTAATGTTTTTGCACCCTGTAAGTTTTGCGATTTCTACTTTTTCCGGATTTTCAAACAACTTCTTCGTAGGCTTCTGTCCGATTATTCTCCCTGCATCAATGACTATTGTTTCTTCGCTAAAACGATAAATCTCGTCCCTACTATGAGATACAAGAATAACCGTTCCTGGATAGTCCTTCAATATCTCCATACACTCCCGCTGCATCTTATCTCTCAAATACACATCTAATGCGGAAAAAGGCTCATCTAAAAGAATTACTTCCGGCTCATAGATTAAAATTCTCGCAAGCGCAACTCTTTGCTGCTGACCTCCGGAAAGCTCGCCAGGCAATCTGTTTTCCAGTCCTTCCAAATGAAAACGCTTTATCATTTCAGAAACTTTTCGTTGTTTTTCTTCTTTTCCACATCGCAAACTAATTCCAATATTTTTTTCCACAGTCATCGTCGGAAACAGTGCATAATTCTGAAATAAATATCCAATTTTTCTTTTTTGAGGCGATATATTTATTTTTCTCTCCGAATCAAAAATACATCGATCATTCCAGACAATTCTTCCCGCATCCGGCGATTCTATCCCCGCGATACTTTTTAGCGTTAAACTTTTTCCACAGCCGGACGCTCCTAGAATCCCTATCCGCCTGCTCTCACTTTTAAATCGGATATTCAATCGGAATCCTTCCAATTTCTTTTCGATATCTACTTCTATTCCCATATTACCACCGTCTTATCTGTTTGAGATGCTTTCCGATTATCAGATTCATAAGCACGATTATCCCAAACGCAATCAACATTACAATCCCTACCCAGACTCCGGCAGTGACATAATCTCCGTCCTGCATAACCATCGCTATTTTTTGTGAGATTGTACCGGTCTTTCCTGGAATGTTCCCCGCAAGCATAGAAGTTGCCCCATATTCCCCAAGCGCTCTCGCAAATGTAAGAATTGTGCCGGATGCAACTCCCGGACCTGCGGCAGGGATTATGACCTTCCAAAATATAGAGAATTCTGACATTCCAAGTGTTCTAGCCGCATATATAAGATTCACATCTACCTGCTCAAATGCCGCTCTCGCATTCCGATACATCAAGGGAAATGCAATCACAGTTGCCGCAACCACACATCCTGCCCAAGATTGAATCACTTTTACATTCCATTCAGTCATGAGAAACCGGCCAATCGGTCGTCTCGTACTAAAGATCAGCAACAAAAAGAAACCGGCTACTGTAGGTGGCAACACCATAGGAAGGGTTAAAAATCCATCTAGCAACGCCTTCACTTTAGGCCCTGCTTTTACTGCCTTATTCGCGGCAAATATTCCCAGGAAGAACGAAAAAATTGTCGCAACAACTCCCGTCTTCAAAGAAACCCACAATGGACTGTAATCCAAATTCATAAGTATTTCTTTCACTTCTTCCATCTTTACTCCACATTTGTATCAAAATAATAATTTTCAAATATAATTTTCGCTTCTTCCGACAAAATATATTGCCGAAAATCTTCCGCCGTTTCTTTCTGTAATTCATCTGCTGCCGGATTGTTCACACAACAAATCGGATATCGTACGTCTCCTGTCAGATCATAACTCACCGCTTCTAACACCTCTACCTGTTCTTCATATCCGTAAATATCTGAATAATATGTTGTTCCTACTTCGCAAGCTCCTTCTATTACAGTTACCAATACTTTGCTTACATTATCCTGTTCGCTGATTTCCACATCTCCGAGCGCTTGCGCTATCTGTTCTGTTGTGATTTTGGAATTATCTTCTGTATTTTCCAAAATCTCAAGACTTACAAGAGCCTCTCTCGTATACTTTCCAACCGGAACGCTTCCTCCTGCCATAGAGATACTTTTTGCTTTTCCAAGAGTAGAAAGTCCTGTCACTGACGTTCCACTGTCTTTTCGTGCCAGAACAACCACTTGATTATTCACAACATCTTTCCTTGTTCCCTCTACGACAAAACCGTCTTTTTCCAACGTATCCATCTGTTTTTGCGCCGCCGAAAAGAACAGGTCACATTCATACCCTTCTTGTATCTGAGTCAAAAGTGTTCCCGAACTATCCGCATGAAATGTAATCTTCACATTCGGATGCTCTTGCTGATATTTTCCTGCTAACTCTTCCATAACCGTATGTAGGCTTGCCGCAATAAAGACCTGTATCTCCGTCTCCTCCTTTTCTTGATTCGACGCCTCTTCCTTTTTCACTTCCGTTTTCCCACAAGCTACCAGATTCCCCAGCATAACCAGCACAATTACACAAACCGTAAGTTTCTTCAAAAATACTGTATTCTCCATCTCTACACTCCTTTTCCAAACCCACAATTCGGAAATGTACAAATCTGGCAATTCAGGCATAAGCCGCCTTCTCCCAACCGATCCAGCTCTTCTTTTTCTATTTTTTCTCCTGCCAAAAGCCGCGGAAGTACAAGATCAAATATCGTTCGTTTTGCATACATTACGCACCCCGGAAGACCAACTATCGGAATCGCTCCCTTCACATACCCAAGCATAAACATTGCCCCCGGTAACACCGGAGCTCCATAGGTCACAATCTCCGCTCCTGTATTTTTAATCGCAAGAGGTGTACGATCATCCGGATCTACGCTCATCCCTCCTGTACAAATGATCATATCCATTCCGGCATCTACCATGCTCTGTATAATTTCTGTAATCTGCTTATGATCATCACCGGACAATTTCTGCATCTGAATCTCCATACCATATTCGGCCAATTTTTCACGGATCACAGGAGTAAACGCATCTTGAATTCTCCCTTTATACACTTCACTTCCTGTTGTTACAAGCCCGATTTTCTTCTGTTGATACGGAAGGATTTGAAAGATTGTTTTTCCTCCCACTACTTCCTTTGCACGTTCCATCTTTTCTTTTTCGATTACAAGGGGAATGATTCTGGTTCCGGCTATTTTGTCTCCTTTTTTCACCGGAAAATCTCCATGTCTGGAAGCAATCATCATTTCTCCAAGACCGTTTACATTCCAAAGTATTTCACGTTCAATCTTTAAAACTCCGTCACAATCTGCAATCAGTTCAATTTTCCCTTCTTTCACTTCCGTTTTATGCATCCCATTCCCTTTGCAGATGGAACACAATATATCTGCCGCATCATTCTCATGCAGCATGTTTTCATCATTTTCCCATATATAGATATGTTCTTTTCCAACACTCAGTAAAACCGGAATATCTTCTTCTCGAATGATATGCCCCTTTCGAAAAACTGCATCTTTTACAACTCCCGGTATAATTTGTGTAATATCATGACAAAGAATCTGCCCTACAGCTTCTTCTGTCTTACAAAGCTTCATTCCATTCACCTCCACAATTCTTCTTTTTATTATATAGTACAAACAAAGCTATTGCAATTTTATTGTGTATATCCGATATCGCTTGCCCAAACTACTCAACGTTTTTATTTACATATCTTTTTTACCAATGTATAATGCTCTTATCAAAGAAGGAGGTTCTTATGTCAAACACAAAAGAATTATTTCAGACTGCCCTTCAGCTCTTCCACGAAAAAGAAGATTTTATATTTGCAGTTATTATTGAAAGTTCCGGTTCCGCCCCTCGAAAAGCTGGCGCCAAAATGTTGATTCGCTCTAACGGAACTATTTGCGGAACAGTCGGAGGCGGCAGCATCGAATACACCGCCATCAAAGACGCTCTACATGCTTTTGAATCCCAAAAAAGCTTCACAAAACAATATGATTTGAGCAATCGTCACGCCGCAGAGCTCGGCATGATCTGCGGTGGGACTGTCACGATTCAATTTCAGTACGTCTCACACCAGGATACAACGCTCTATCAATACTTCCAAGAAGAATCTCTCAAGCAATCAAACAGAGTCTATATCTTTGGAGGCGGACATGTCGCACAAGAATTAGTCCCTATTTTGAATCGCCTGGAATTCTCTTGTATCGTATTTGATGATCGACCTGAATTCGCAAATCACAGTATCTTCCCTGATGCGGAAAAATGTATTGTTGGAGATTTTAAACACTTGGAAAAATTCGTCCAAATTCAAACACCGGATTTTGTCTGTGTCATGACGAGAGGCCACGAGTTCGACTACCTCGTTCAAAAACAATTATTACAAACAACTGCACATTATATCGGTGTAATGGGAAGTCGAAAGAAAACCTTGGCAATTCGTGAGAAACTACTCGCCGATGGCTTTCTCGAGTCAGAAATCAATCGTTGTAAATCTCCGATTGGTCTGGATATCAAAGCAGAAACCCCGGCAGAAATTGCCATCAGCATCGCAGCCGAATTGATTCAAATTTTACACGAAAGCTAATTTTACACACAAAAAAAGATGTGCAACTGCACATCTTTTTTTACAAATCCAAATGGATTATTTTAAGTTAACTTCAGCGCCTTCAGCTTCTAATTTAGCTTTGATTTCTTCAGCTTCTGCTTTAGAAACAGCTTCTTTAACTACCTTTGGAGCTCCGTCTACAACTTCTTTAGCTTCTTTTAATCCAAGTCCTGTGATTTCACGAACAACTTTGATTACTTTAACTTTAGAAGCACCTGCAGAAACTAATTCTACGTCGAACTCGTCTTTTTCTTCTGCTGCTGCAGCTCCATCTCCAGCTGCTGCTGCTACTACAACACCTGCTGCTGCAGATACACCAAATTCTTCTTCACATGCTTTTACTAATTCGTTTAATTCTAATACAGATAATTCTTTGATAGCTTCAATAAATTCAGCTGTTGTTAATTTTGCCATTATGATATCCTCCATTTTTCGTTTTTATTCACATTCGATCATGTAATTTATATTGCGAAGCAATTATGCCTCTGCTGGAGCTTCTTCTGTTGCAGCTCCTTCACCGTTCTGCTCTGCGATCTGATTAAGAACACGAGCAAGATTTGTAATAGGTGACTGAAGACTTCCAAGTAATTTGGAAAGTAATTCTTCTCTTGAAGGTACTTTAGATAACTCAACGATTCCGTTTGCGTCATAAACTGTTCCTTCAACAACACCTGCTTTTACTTCAAGAGCTTTCGCTTCTTTTGCAAATTTGCAAATGATTCTTGCTGGAGCTGTAGCGTCATCTTTAGAAATAGCGATAGCGCTTGGTCCTTCTAAATATTCATCAAGACCTGCAAATTCAGTTCCTTCAAAAGCTCTTCTCATCATTGTGTTTTTACAAACTTTGTAGATAACGCCTGCTTCTCTCAATTCTTTACGCATTGCTGTATCCTGAGCTACTGTTAATCCACGGTAGTCTACCAATACAACTGACTGAGCGCCTTTTACGTCTTCTGCAATAGCCTGTACTACTGGTTGTTTTAATTCAACTTTTGCCACGAATGGTGCACCTCCTTATAGATTTTAACTGGCACCGCCGATAAAAAAACCTCTATGTCCAAGACATAGAGGTTTAAAATTCATAGTAAGAATTCATATCTCCTCGGTAGGCGTCTACAACTTATGCCTTACGGCACCTACTGTCTTCGGCAGTTACTATGATAAAATATCATATATTCTATTTGTTGTCAAGTATTTTTTATTGTTTTCTTCCGATTCGATAATCCATCTTCATCACATTCGCAATACTTCTCGTCAGAATATCCACAATATTAAATCCGAAAGCAATGGCAAGACATGTTACAATAAGTACCACCGTCTCATCTATTGCCATTTGTCTGTCTTGACTTGCGATTCCATACATCATGTAAAAAAGATTTGGTCCCGGAATTAACGGAAAGACAGAAGCTGTCAGGAAAATCGTAGACGGCGCCTTATTTACTCTGGACATAACAAATGCATAGAACGCGACAAATACTGCCGCCACCAAAGTCGCCACAAAATTACTAGGCGTAATCTCAAATACTATCACATAAATTCCCCACGTAATAAATGCTCCGATTCCAGAGTACACAACCTGTTTCCCTCGTATTTTAAATACAAAAGCAAATCCTACACAGGCAATTGTACATGAAATAAGCTGCACCAAAACGCTGTTATTCAACACATATCCTTCTGCCGAAACTCCGTCCAATAAAAACATGGCAAGAGCTGTTCCACACGCGATTCCTGATGCTCCCAATATGGAGTTCATAATGTTAATCGCTCCGGAAATATAGTCTTTTTGCAAAATTTCACGAATACCATTGGTTGTACTAAGTCCACTAATCAAAAGCATTACAATTCCGATCATGATTCGTTCCGGATGACTTCCAATCCCCATTCTGACAGCGACAATAATAATCACCTCTGACAAAAATGAAAGGATCAGATTGTATGCCATCATATTTTCTTCTCGTTTACTCAACCAGCCGCCGACTACTGCAATCATCAGAGATACAATAACCGCTACAATAGCATCTTCAAAATTACATCCAAAGAACACCGCAAATCCAGTTCCACCCATCACAGAAGCGATATACTTTGTAAACCATTTTTGAGGCGGTCTGCTTAAGACATCCTCATATCTTTCTCTCAATTCATTTTCATCCGGCGTATGCTGACATACATAACGGCACAAATTGTTCAAATAATCCAGTCTGTCAAAATGCATATCGAAAGATTCGATCTGTCGGATCTGAGTAATAAACTCTCCTTCAGGAGTCTCTACCGTAATCTGAATATTACTCGGTATTACAAACACATCATACTTCACAAATCCATATGCCTTGCACATTCTGTACAGACTGTCTTCCAATCTAAAATTTTCCGCTCCGCTTTTTAGCATGGACTCTCCAATATCAAGAATCCCCTGCACAATTCTCGTATAATTCATATTGCACCTCTCGCACCTTTTCTTTCTGATGTAATCTTACCATTGTTTTTGCAAAAGTCAATACATAAAACAAAAATAATAGAACGCATTCTATTTTATCAAAAAACTGTGCATAGTCTTTGACTATGCACAGTTTCATTTATCAACGATATGCGAATAATTAAGCTAATTTAGCTGGGTTAATCTTCACACCAGGTCCCATTGTAGATGTTAAAGTAACGCTTCTTAAGTACTGTCCTTTAACAGCTGCCGGTTTAGCTTTGTTAATTGCATCAATAAGCGTCTGGAAGTTGTCCGCTAACTGCTCCTCTGTGAAAGAAGCTTTTCCAATTGGCACATGGATAATGTTTGTTTTATCTAATCTGTACTCAATCTTACCAGCTTTGATATCAGCGATCGCTTTTGTTACGTCCATTGTAACTGTTCCAGCTTTCGGGTTAGGCATTAATCCTTTTGGTCCAAGTACACGTCCGAGACGTCCAACAACACCCATCATATCCGGTGTAGCAACAACAACGTCAAATTCGAACCATCCTTCGTTCTGGATCTTCGGAATTAATTCTTCTGCTCCTACGTAATCAGCACCAGCTGCTAAAGCTTCGTCTGCTTTTGCACCTTTTGCGAATACTAAGATACGAACTGTTTTACCTGTTCCGTGTGGTAATACAACAGCACCACGGATCTGCTGATCTGCGTGACGTCCGTCACAACCTGTTCTGATATGAGCCTCGATTGTCTCATCGAATTTTGCTACTGCAGTTTTTTTCACTAATGTGATAGCTTCTGCTTTATCGTAAAGATTTCCTCTGTCGATTGATTTAGCAGCTTCTACGTATTTCTTTCCTCTTTTCATTTCAATAACCTCCTAGTGGTAATATCGGGAGCGAGCCCTCCCACATTAAATGTTTCAATGACTACTCTGCTACTTTAACACCCATACTTCTGCATGTTCCTTCGATCATGCTCATAGCTGCTTCAACACTTGCAGCGTTTAAGTCTGGCATTTTTAATTCAGCGATTTCTCTTACCTGATCTTTTGTAATTGTTGCAACTTTGTTCTTGTTTGGAACACCTGATCCAGATTTGATCTTGCAAGCTTTCTTAATAAGAACTGCTGCTGGTGGTGTCTTTGTAACAAAGCTGAAGCTTCTGTCACTGTAAACTGTGATTACAACAGGAATGATCACGTCACCCTGATCTGCTGTTCTTGCGTTGAACTGTTTTGTAAATTCAACGATATTTACACCGTGCTGTCCAAGAGCTGGTCCAACAGGTGGTGCCGGAGTTGCTTTTCCAGCAGGAATCTGTAATTTAATATAACCTTGTACTTTTTTTGCCATTTTCGTGTACCTCCTTGTGGTATTTGCGGGGATTTCCCTCCCACTCATTCTTGTTACATTTTCTTAACTTCTTTGAAACTAATTTCAACTGGCGTTTCACGGCCAAACAGCTCAACATTGATTGTCAGACTCTGTTTCTGAGTATTCATTGCCTGAATCACTCCTACTGTTCCTTCCCATGCTCCGGCTACTACAGTTACTGCATCACCTTCTGCAAAGTCCACAACAAGTTCTTCCTGCTGAATACCAAGTGGAGCCATCTCTTCGTCAGTCAGCGGAACCGGTTTCGATCCCGGTCCTACAAACCCTGTGACACCTCTTGTATTTCTTACAACATACCAAGTGTCATCATTCATGATCATATGAATCAGAACGTATCCCGGAAACATCTTTTTCGCAACTGCCTTCTGAACTCCGTTCTTGAGTTCTACGACTTCCTGCATAGGAACTCTGACTTCTAAGATCTGATCCTCTAAGTGTCTGTTTTCAATTGTCTTATCAATATTGGCTTTTACTTTGTTCTCATACCCTGAATACGTATGAACGACATACCATTTTGCCTCTGACATAAAACTCACCTTTCATTCACCATTTACAGTTGCTATTTTACCAATAAATCAATGCCATATCTTACGATCACATCAATAATCGATATTAAAGCTGCTAAAAACACCGAAGCTGCAACAACAGCTGATGTTTCTTTTACAAGTGTTTTCTTGTCCGGCCAGATGATCTTCTTAAATTCTGCTTTAAGACCTTTAAACCAGCTCTTTTTTGGAGCTTTCTCTTTGCTGGATTTTTCGCCCATTCTGTCACGTCCTTTCACTTCAAACGATTATTTCGTTTCTTTGTGTAATGTGTGAGCTTTACAGAACTTACAATATTTCTTTGTTTCCATACGATCTGGATGATTTTTCTTATCCTTTGTCGTATTGTAGTTACGCTGTTTACATTCTGTACATGCCAATGTTATTCTTGTGCGCACAACTTCCACCTCGCTTCTTATAAACTTGTTTCTTAGTTACCGGTAGTTTGCGAGACTACCTAATTTTAGGCATAAAAAAAAAACCTACTTCCATTCGCCCATATATTTTATCATATATTTATAGGATTCGTCAAGCACAATATTTTCTAAGTCTTTCATTGCTAATTTCATTCTATATCTGCTATCATATCAGTAGGAGATGATACATGGTATGAAAACACATCAAACAGATTTTTCAAAAGGAAGCGTAAGTAAAAATATTATTTCTGTAGCCATCCCTATGACGGCAGCACAGATTTTAAACCTTCTTTATAATATAGTAGATCGCATCTATATTGGTATGATTCCCGAAGTCGGCCAGACTGCACTCGCCGGACTTGGTTTATGTTTCCCAATCATTATGCTTGTTACTGCATTCACGAATCTATTCGGAGGGGCTGCTCCACTTTGCGGTATCGCTCTCGGCAAAAAAGACGAAAAGGAAGCTTCTCTTGTTATGGGAAACGCCTTTTCTCTTTTATTGATCATCGGAACTTTCCTTATGGTCATAGGGCTTATTTTTCACCGTCCGCTTCTTTTCCTATTTGGCGCAAGTAAATCCACTTATCCCTATGCTTCTCAGTACATTACCATCTATCTTTTGGGAACACTTTCCGTTATGATCGCGCTTGGAATGAATCCATATATTAATAGTCAAGGCTTTGCCCGTGTCGGTATGCTAACCGTGATCCTGGGCGCCTGTACTAATATTATCCTCGATCCGGTATTCATCTTTCTATTCCGGATGGGTGTCCGCGGAGCCGCAGTTGCAACAGTCCTTTCCCAAACACTTTCGGCTCTTTGGGTATTGAGATTCCTCACCGGAAAACAAGCTATACTAAAATTAAAGTTATCCACCATGAAACTTGACTCCGCAAGAGTTTTGCACATCTGTGCGCTTGGTCTCTCTTCCTTCATGATGTCTTTCACCAACAGCCTTGTTCAAGTTGTATGCAATAAGACATTACAACAGGTTGGCGGAGACCTCTATATTAGTATCATGACTATTTTAAATTCTGTGAGAGAAATTGCCCACCCCCCTGTCGGCGGACTCTCAAACGGAGCTTCCCCAGTATTAAGCTTTAACTACGGACGCAAAAACTACCCAGCAGTAAAGAAAGGAATCTGGTTTGCTACCGCCATCGGTGTTGCCTATACGTTTTTCATTTGGGGCGCTATTTTTTTCTTCCCGAAGCTGTTCATCCGCATTTTCAGCCGAGATACTATTCTTATTGAAAAAGCGATTCCTGCCTTGCATATTTACTTTTTCGGCTTTTTCATGATGGCTCTGCAGTTTTCCGGACAGTGCGCGTTCACCTCACTTGGAAAAGCAAAAAAAGCAATCTTTTTCTCTATATTAAGGAAAGTTGTCATTGTTGTTCCATTGACAATACTCCTTCCACACATTGGTGGTCTCGGTGTCATCGGTGTCTTTCTCGCCGAACCAATCTCCAATGTAATCGGCGGTATTGCCTGCTTTTGTACTATGCTTTTTACCATTATGCCAGAACTGAATCAAAAGCCCCCATCATCCGGTCTGTCTGCATAACTCAGGCAGCCGGATTTTTCTTTTTTCTACACCCGCTCTATATCATACAGATCTTCAAAAGGAATTCTCGTATTTACAACTGTAAGCGCTCCACCGGTCGCATTCACCCGCGACACAAGTCCCATAATCTTTCGGTATTCTCCCCGGTAGTAGTATGTCACAGCAACCATATCTCCTTGACGTACCACTCGTAGCTTTCTATCAAGATTCTCGGCATATTCCTCTGACAACTCCCGCTTCGGTACCCTCACCACTTCTTGCTTTTTCAACGCCTCCTCGTATCCCTTCAATGCTGAAAAGGGCATAAATTGCTTCGCCCTGTCTTCTCTTGTCATCTTATAGTCCACTTTTATGCCCCCCAATCTGACCGTTTCTTTCCATCGTTGTTGCCTCCGGAAGACAATTCATTCCTCGCAGAATCGCATTTTTCCCATATCGTTCTTTTACTTCCAAAACTGCTCGCTGAAGCTGTATCTCTTTCTCTTCTTTCTCTGGGTCTGTAAACAAATCGTACTGCCGATAACGCTCGCTTTCTACACGCGGGAATGTCAGGTTCACTCTTCTGATAAATGTATAGCGGTCTACAATTCTCTCATAAAGTCTTACCGTATAATCGATCATTTTTTTAGAAGAACTTGTAGCTCCCGGAAGAGTGATACTTCCATGAGCCGACTTTTTCTCGATTCTTCTCGTATAACTCACATGTAAAGTAACAGATTCCGTAACCAATCCCTTCCCTGCAAGTTCCAATGCCAGAAGTTCTGCCATTTCTTTTACGATCGTCTTTCCTTCCTCATAAGAATAATCTCTCGGAAGCACCTGCCCGCTCCCCAATGAATTTGCTTTCGGCTTATACGCTTTGATGTCTTGCAATAACACTGATTCCCTTCCCCATGCGTGATCGATCAGAAGCTCCGCATCTACACCAAATAATTTATACAACGTCTTCTCATCTGCCCTCGCAATTCCTTCCATCGTATCGATTCCGATTTGCGCAAGTCGCCTTGCCGTTCCTTCTCCAACTCTCCAAAAGTCTGTCAAAGGCTTATGTTTCCAAAGCACCTTCCTATAACACGCTTCATCTAGGATTCCAATCCGATCTTCCGCATGCTTGGCCGTAATATCAAGCGCAATCTTGGCAAGATACAGATTCGTCCCGATACCTGCCGCAGCCGGAATCCCTACTTCTTGCATCACGTCTGTCATCATCCGGATTGCCAGTTCCTTAGCTGTCATTTGGTACAAATGCAAGTACTCTGTCACATCCATAAACACTTCATCGATGGAATAGACATGTATGTCTTCTTTCGCAATGTACCGTAAATAGATCCCATATATTTGTGCCGAGTAATCAATGTATCGCTGCATTCTCGGAGGCGCCATAATATAATCAATTCCTTCCGGTAACTCAAACACTCGAAGGCGCCCCGGGATTCCAAGCTTTTTCAAAGATGGAGATACCGCCAGACAGATGGTCTTCTCTGTCCGCTCCGGATCTGCCACAACAAGATTCGTTGTCATGGGATCCAAGCCCCTGTCCCTGCATTCTACCGATGCATAAAATGACTTCAGATCAATACACAAATACGTTCTTTTCTCCATCTTATTCACCTCTTCCCTTCAACAAAATAGAACGTTTGTTCTGATTTGATTATATCAGAACAAACGTTCTGTTACAAGAGGAAATATTTACCAAAACAACCGGAAAATCAAAATGAAACAAAACTATTCTATATGCTTCATATGCTCTAAAATAATATCAGCAACCGCTTCTTTTCCTATGCTTGCATCTATACATAAATTGTAGTTTCCAAAATTCTTCCATTCATAGCCGGAAACATTTTGATAATAAGCGGCACGCGCTTTATCAGAGCGGCGCATATGCTGATAAGCCTTTTCCTTTGTATCGCCATACATATTTTGAATGTTTTGTATTCTGTATTCTTCCGGTGCATAAAGAAAAACTTTTAAGACGTTTTCATAATTCCATAATACATGGTTGGCTGCTCTTCCCACAATCACGCAAGAACCTTCATCTGCTATTTTGCGCAAGATTTTTTCTTGAGCAATGATACTTTGTTGCCCAACATTCGTACTAAGATACAGGTTATAAAGTAATTTATCTTCCTGTTCATAATCACTCGACAAGAAATCTTCTGCCAGTCCACTGTCTTTTGCTGCAATAGCTGTTAATTCTTTGCAATAAAACGGAATTCCGAGTTTCTCAGCCAAAAGTTCTCCAATCTGTTTTCCACAAGTTCCGTGTTGTCTGGCAATCGTAATGATCGTTCCCGGATGGGTAGAAACAATGGCTGCCTGTTCATTTGTACTTTCAGGTGCTTCTTTTAAACTTCTTAAAAATTTAATTGTTAAAATCGTAATCACTGCACCTGCAATCAGATCTGAAAGCGGCGAAGCAAAAAGTATACCATAGATACCAGTTCCTGCAGTTCTGTTCTCAAAGAACATACAAAGACCGATTGTAAAAATGACAAAGCATATCATATCGCGGAGAATGGAAGCGACCATAGCTTGTACCGGTTTCCCAATCGCCTGAAAAAAGATCGATGAAATCTTTATAAAGGCTGTAACAAAACTGAAGCTCAAAAAGATTTTGAAACTAATGACTGCAAATTCCATATAGAGTTCATTTTGTTTGCCAAATATACCAATAATACCTTGCGGATAGGCAATAAATAAGATTGTTGCCAAAATTCCAACTGTCAATGAAGAGAAGAGAATATACTTATAACATTCTTTTACACGATCCATTTTCTTGGCGCCGTAGTTATATCCTAAAATCGGTTGCCCTCCCAAAGCAATTCCGCAAGCGATATTTCCGACAATCGTATAAATTTTCGTTTGGATACTAAATACAGAAATCGGAATATCACTTCCAAATTTAGATAAAGCTCCATACTTAAACAGCATCATATTGCAAAGCAGTGTCATCACAACCATTGAGATTTGTACGATGAAAGTAGAGCCACCTAAAACAATCAAGTTTTTAAGTACCGGATAATCTATACGAAAACTACTTTTTTTCAATTTAAAACTTTTCGGTTTGCGGAAATAGACAACACAAATCACAAAAGACACAACCTGTCCTATTACCGTCGCGATAGCAGCGCCTTGGATTCCCCAATCCAGCATAAAGATAAAAACAGGATCTAAAACAATATTAATAAGCGCGCCTAGAAGCAGCGCCACCATAGCATACGTCGGACTCCCATCAGCTCGTATTATGCTGTTCATGACATTAAACATTAAATACGCCGGAAAGAAGCAGACGACAATTCTAAAATAGTCGCAAGCGAGTTGCAATGTAGCATCCGATGCCCCAAACAAAGACATAAGCGGTTCGCAAAAAATCAAACATACCGCACATAGTACTATACTGATTATCGCTGTTGATACAATACCGGTACCAACGCATTTGTGTGCACTTTCACTATCTTTTCTTCCTGCACAAATGCTTAAAAAAGAAGCCGCACCATCACCTATGCACCATGCAAATGCATTTGCAATACAAATAATAGGAAATGAAACACCCGTTGCTGCATTTCCTAAATATCCAAGACTACTGTTCCCAATAAAGATCTGATCTACGATATTGTAAAGCGCACCGATTAAAAGTCCCATCACACAAGGGACAGAAAACTTTAACAATAGTTTTTTTATTGGTTGTTCACCAAGCTGTTTTGTTTCTTCCATAAAAACCTCCTTCACAATTAAAAAAACCGTAAATAGTTTACTTAGGCTTATTCTTAAGTCTTATAGTAAACTATTTACGGTAGTTTGTAGAAACGTCCACCCAATTGTGAACTTATATAAGATACATAATTTTCACATAATATCACATATCTTTTTTAATATCAAATGTTTTTTATTTCTCTTTATTAAAATATTTTATAACACCTTAAAGTATACGTGCGTATTCATATCCTTCCGAAATTGCATCTTTAATATTTCCCAGTTTTTTGCAATCACCAAGAACAGCATATGAAATTCCGGCATCCGTTAATTGCTCTTGCAATGTAACATTTGGGCGGTAACCCATAGCCAAAACCAAGGTGTCCGCATCTGTAATCTGATAATCAACACCGTCCTTGGAGTATTGGATCGTGTCGTTACTTACTTCTTCGACTTTTGCATCGCAGATAATCTGGATGCCTTTTCCCATCATTCTCTGAACAAGAAGACTTCTTCCCGGACCACTTTCATTTGCCATAATCTCGTGAGCCATCTCGATCAAAATAATTTCTCGATTTCTCGGAAAACGATCGTTCAAGATCGGCGCAAGATAATCTGCTGTCTCGCAGCCAACAGAACCACCACCAATGATGACTATTTTACGTCCCGGGAATTTTCTTCCATACAGAACATCATCTGCGGTCATATAATCTTTGAACTCAGTCATAAAAGATGGAACGATTGGTGTAGAGCCTCCGCATAAGATGATTTCATAATCCGCATACTGCTCTTTGATTACTTCAAGAGTAATTTCTGTATTTAACAAAACTTCTACACCTACCTGCTCCAATTTATGAGCCTGATATTTAATCAATTGCGTCAAATCCTGTTTTGCAATCGGAACCGCAGCGATTCGAACCGTTCCACCTAAATCATCCTGCTTGTCTGCAAGTACAACATGATGTCCACGTTTTGCAGCAACAAAAGCAGCTTCCATACCTGCAGGTCCGCCTCCGATTACGAGAACATTTTTCTTTGTGTCTGCCGGTAAAAGTGTATCCTCATTTTCCGGCTCAAAGGATGGATTTACTGTGCAGGAAACACGTTTACCAAACATGATACCATTTAGACAGCGAAGGCATCCAATACATGGACGAATTTCATCAATTTTTCCTGCCTGAGCCTTATTGCAGAACTCAGGTTCACACAAATTCGCACGTCCGATCATACAAATATCGGCTTTGCCATTGGCAATCAATTCTTCTGCAATCCATGGCTCTGTAATTCTTCCTACTGTTGCAACCGGAATCGATACATATTTTTTGATTTCAGCAGATAAAGCGCTGTGTGAACCCATTTTTGTTCCAGGCGCAGGAATAGAGCTTCCACGCTTGATCGTTGTTCCACCAGATACATGGAGCATATCAACCCCCGCTTTTTCCAACTGTTTTGAAACATAGATTGCATCATTTAAGTTTAATCCACCATCCGAATACTCATCTCCGGAAATACGCACATCAATGATAAAATCGGAACCGCATGTTTTACGAACTTCCCGAATCACTTCTAAAGTCAATCTCAAGCGACCATTGATATCTCCACCGTACTCATCTGTACGTTTATTATAAAGAGGAGAAAGGAAACCGCCTAATAACCCATGTGCATGCGCCGCATGAATCTCAACTCCGTCTGCACCGGCTTTTTTTACTCGTAATGCAGCCTCACCAAACTGTTTGATGATTGTATGTAATTCTTCCACAGTTACCGGTCTTGGCGCTTCTTTTGCATAGTATGGTCCGACAAAAGAAGGAGCAATTAAGCGTGGAGTTCCCGGAATCGGAAATGCCATATATGCCGGATGAAATAGCTGAGGCAAAATTTTTGTTCCATATTGATGAACGGCATCCGTCAATTTCTTCCACCCCGGAATAAAACTATCGTCTGCAATAGACATATCTCCCGGAAGATATACATACGTTGGCTCTACTGTCGTAACCTCTGTAACGATCAGACCGACACCACCTTTTGCGCGTGCTGCATAGTGTTTCACAAGCGCATCCGTCACATAACCCTTATCAGCTAAGTTTGTTGAAATCGGTGGCATAAATACACGATTTTTTATTGTAGTTTCTCCTATTTTAATTGGAGAGAAGAGATTAGGATATTGATTCATAATTGATTTCCTCCGAATAAGTTTTCTTATATTCTAATATAAATAGAGAAAATTATCCTCTCGTGAAAAAGATACTATCCGGCATAATTTGTCATTTATTTAACAAATTGCGAGTAAAAAAAGAAAAATAGGACATATAATGCCCTATTCTGGAAATCTGATTTATTTTGTAATGGGACGAATCCGAATGCATACCCGCTCCCCTTTTTGTGTATAATGAAATTCTTGCATATCTTGATGGGCAAGAGTAAGTAACATTGTATCTCCCTGTTTCTCAATTGTCATCTCTTTAGACCGGTAGATGCATTCCCCCTGTTCCTCCAACTGAAAAGCATGCTCCATCAATTCCTTTTGTTCTTTTGTAAACTCCATTGTCTGTGCATCATTTTCTGAAGGAGGCTGCAAATTTTTAAGAAAACGTTTCCGATAAGTGCTGGGAGTTATCCCATAAAGTTCCTTAAAAATCTGCGTATACGCTTTGGAATTTGGCATCCCACACTTTCCAGAGATTTCTTCGATGGAAATTTTACATTCTAACAGGTCTTCCAACGATTCGCGGACACGTACATAGGAAAGATATTTTACAAACGGAAGTCCCGTGAAACGATTGAACAGTCTGGAAGTGTAACTGTTGCTAAACGATAACGTCTTGGCAATATCTGAAAGATGAATATCTTCATTGTAATGTTGATCTATATAGCGTATTGCCTTGATGTAGTTTTCATGATGGATAGAAGCTACCGGTAATTTTTCAAAAGAATGACTTTGTTCTTTCTTCGTGATGCACAAGATTTTCATCATAATCTCATTTAATTCAAATAAATCTGTTCCCTCATCTCTGTCACCTTGTAACAATAAAATAATCAGTTTTCGCAATTCTTCCTTTAATAAGAATAAAAGTTGAGGGTTCGTTTCGTTATTACAGATTGTCGTGAAAAACACATGCTCGCAAGAACCAAGTAGTGTTTCCGGAATACGATCGAAATCGATATGCAAGATTAAGATCACGCTATCCGGATCCATCTTCTTCAAAATATGGATTTCATTTGGTGCAATTACAACCAATTCTTGTTCACGAAGAACATAAGATACATGTTCTGTAACCACTTCATAACTACCTTTTAAAACAAAAGAAATTTCCAAACTTGTCTGTCTGGAAAATACTTTTCGGTCAAAACTGTTCATGCTTAAGCTTAATGGATGATTATATTTTTGTCCCGAAAAATCATAATAATAATTCATATTCTGCATGTTTTTCCTCCATACAGCTAGTATATCATTCGTTTATTCTCCCTAGCCATCGCTTCTTTTGAATTTATATTTTCCTTTTCCGTAGCCGGATACCGCTTCAATAATATCTGTCTGCACCAAGTTAGAGAGAAGTTTGGAAGCACCTGAACTTTTAAGTTCCAAAAGTTCCATAACCGCACTTCTCCCAAATACTCCATCAAAGCCAAACTTCTCAAAAAGTCTATGGATATGGGCATTCGTTTTTACCGAAAATGTGCTGCCTTTTTCAGAAAGTACACTTTCAATATCCACTTTTTCATTTTCAATGTCCACTTTCAGCTCTCCAATGTCCACTTTTTTATCAGTCAAACTTCCACTTATATGCAGATTTCGATTATGAAGCTCATTATTTTCGTTTAAGAGTAGGCAACTTGCAATAATGCTCTATAATGTGACCATGACAAAAGTTTTCCGAATTGTTTACACACTATGTCGACAATCTCAAGTTTTTCTAGTTCTCAAGTATTTTCTCTTCTCCCAAATACTGAAAAGGCAAAAACAACTGATTTAAAGATGCTGATTTTGACCAATCAATTTTAGAAATAAACACGCCAAATGACCTCATTGCCTTTTTAGGATATCGAACGCTAAAGAATGTTCCTACTGTAGCTTTATTAGCATTATTTATCTGCTTCAAATCCGGAACCAGTCCCACTTTTAAAGTTTCAACAAACTGTTCCACTTCCTGAATTAAAACAGTTTCTTTCGGAATATCCTTCAGTGCATCGATTATTACTCTTTCTAGCGCACCTTTTTCATTTGTCGGAATGATTAAAAGATATGTATATATACTCTTTGCCTGTCCAAATGAATCTTTAATGGCATTCTCTTTCCAACGATTGCTCTCAACAGATATCTGCTCAAGAGCATCATTGATTTGATTTTTAATCTTTGCATCCGATGCCTCATCTCTATCAGTAACAACCATGAGTGAAAATATATCTTTCTCAATGATCATCTGATTAACACGATGTTGTTCTACGAAATGCGCAAATTTACCGTTACCACCGATACCACATAAGACAACCTGATTTCCATTTTTAGAAAGACTCTCGATATGCTCATGTTCATCAAGCGGCTCAATTCCCAGCATATTCTCTTTCTCATGCTTCCAGCCATATACATTCTGCAAGTAATAACTTATCAGCTGTACATCCGAAACGCCTTCTACAAGTATTAATTCTGTCATCATAGGCGCACCTCGAATTCAAACACTTTTCTGTTCTCGTATACATACCTGCCTGTAACATTTCGCGCAACTATATTACTACCGTTATTGTCATCAATTTTTTTAAGTGTAATAACTTTTATCGGATCGTTGTTAGCGTTATTATTTTCATAATTACCATATCGCAAAATTGCATCAATGACCTCTATGCTATGTGTCGCAATAAATAATTGAACATTCAGTTTGTTTGCCAGCGCAAATACAACCGGGAACAATATATCATAATATTTTTTGTGTAACCCTGTTTCGATTTCATCAATCAGCAATATGGAATCTGTAGCATTAAATAGTTTATTGAGAATATACAATATCTTTTTAATACCATCACCATAAACAGAGAAGGGCATATTCACGCCGTCCTTGGTTATAATAGATTCCAAATAAGTTCCGTCATCCGCTTTGGTATAACAAATATCTGCAATGGAATTGTCAAACTGTCTTAAAATGTCAATTGCTAACTTTTTATATTCCGGATTATCTACAATATTTTGGAGCAAATCATAACGTAGATGACCAAAAGACGAGATATAATGCACTTCCTTTTTTAAAATAAATCCTGGGATTCCCTTATCCAAGGATGTACAGCGAATCTCTTTTTCTACAGTTTTCTTTCCTGCTTGGGTAATAATCCTTCCCGCAAAGACTTTTGCAGTTTCAGGAATAACCGTTGTTGTTCTTCTATACTCATTCTTCTGGCGTGCTGACAATGTTGATATTTGAAGAGCATCCTCGCCGGAAACTGTCTTTTCTCGACCGTTCAGTTCGAACTTCAGGAAACCTTTATTACTAAATGCATAAATATCAAATTCCAAAAAATCATTGCCTTGCACTTTATTAAACATTTTGATAAAGGAAGTATAAAAGCTACTGTTCGGATTAAGTACAGTTCTTTGATTTATTACATTTTTAATAGAACTTAACTGCGATTTAGCGAATAACAACTGTATTGCTTCCAAGAATGTTGTTTTACCACTATTGTTATCTCCTACAATAAGATTAATATTAGAAAACTCCGAAATCTCTAATTTCTGAATGCCCCTAAACTTAGTTATGTCTATTGAATTAATAAATGCCATTATTATTCATCTCCTTCCACACTCTCAAAACTTATCACGAGTCTTGTATGTGTAGCTACCGCAATCTTCTGCAGAGTTTCTATCCTAGGAACAACCTTACCATTTTGGATTTTACTGATGTTAGATTGAGACATATTTGTAACTCGGCACAAATCTTCCTGTGTTAAATTATTCTCATCCAATACTCTTTGTATTTCCTCAGATACGCTATTCAACACTTCTCTCAAAGTATCCTCAGATGTATCTATCTTTGTTTCTGTTGGTTCAGTAACCGGTTTCTTTAGGTTATTAATTTGCTCAAATATAGAATTCATATCTCCAATATTCATAATAACAGCCTCCTTTTATGTTAAGTATAACATATTTCTTTTAAAATATACACAAAATTGTTATATATGACATATTTAAAATTATCAATTACTATATTGTCATTAATAACATATTATCAAAATTTATGCAACAGAATTGTCACGCATCATACCAACACATTAATGCTAAAAAAGGACACTCTCTGAAAGATTTCTCCTTCAAAAAAGTGCCCTCAATACACAATATTAATATAATTTTGCTCCTGCTGGAATGTGATCATCCAGGATCAGAACGTTCAGTCCTTCTCTTCCTTCTACAAGATGTGTAGCGGAGATGA